>Ga0247843_1000803_pt1 | contig 70508 bp, 85 predicted proteins | sample LaCruzMarch2017__FD_192420 | JGI IMG/M metagenome (GOLD analysis project Ga0247843, IMG submission 192420) | Freshwater microbial communities from meromictic Lake La Cruz, Castile-La Mancha, Spain - LaCruzMarch2017_8m | ecosystem: Environmental > Aquatic > Freshwater > Lake | place: Spain...
CATTCCATCTGGGCCAGAGGGTAAATAATATCCTCAAACAAAGGCCGAATACATGGCAGCAGTCCTAATCCTTGAAGGCCCCCAAATAATAATTTCCTTGCATATCGGGGCGGGTCCATACATGGCATTTAATCGAGGTTCTCTGCCATCGTTCAAATATTCACTCAGTGTGGATTTAGGTATGCCAGTAGCTTCTGAAACTTTGGTAATGGAAAGCCCTCGTTTTGCAAAATGGCTCTTCAAGTTTTTGGCAAACACACCCACATCATATATTCTGAATCAAAATCAGCACTTAGTGTTGAAATTTCGGCATAGAGAACACAAATGTTCGAACTAATGAAATTAGATGATCTGATGTACGAGAAAGAGAATTTGTTCTGATTATCGTTTCCGCTCATTCTTCGGATACTGTGGAATGATCCGTTACCGCTTTCATGAATTCGATAAGGCGATCACGGTATTCAGGTTTGTAGGTTTGCTCAAATAGCGACTGCCAGAGCTTCCACTGTATGAAAAACCAAGCATCATTTTTATTTTTGAATTCAGCTACAATTTGCTGATTTGCGCTTACTTGAAACACTGATTTATTTTCGATCCAATTTACTTGGTAGTCACAACTTGATCCGAATTTCATGAGTCCTTCCAATCGCTGACTGAATTTGTCAAGTATGTTTGGGAAATCCGAGTTGTGCGCCTCCGCTTAGTAATGGCCTCTAACCTTTTCACTGTAGGATTTACCTCCCCCCCCGCCAATTTTAAGTATGCAGTGTTTTTTGCGAGTTATCTGTGTGTCGCCAAACAAGGGGGCTTTAATGATCGCTTGCGCAATCGAAGGATTCTCTTGATTGCTTCAAACTTAAATTTCACCTTCGCCAATTGCAGCGCCATTCACATGTGTTTATTGCGTGACCTACAGATGCCACGTGGGTCACATATGAAATTTGTAAGTGCGCATAAATATTGTGATTTGTAAATTGCGCTGTATCAGCGTGAGAATCTGATTGCTTCGTAAGGGTGTGTGCTATGTTTTTAGCTCTTGATCGTAAGGGGCGGCGCAGGGGGTCTGGTCTTGATCTCAATTTCTTTGTCGAAGTGATTCTTTTCAATCCAACATTCGATAAGGCGAGTCTGAGAAGTCTCGAAGTATCTTGCGAGTTCCTTCAGTTTCTCTTTTAGTTCAGCAGCAACCTCGAATGTGAGTTTTTTGCGCTTTGTTTTGTTCAGTCGTCTTTCTGGTCTAAAAATCATAGACCCTCCTTACAGAGTAAGCTCTGTTAATAGATTATACCGCGTTCTATTCGGGTTTTTCACTTTCATTGAAAACAATTGGTTTATAGGTTTCTCGCAGATATCGTATTCTGTGAAGCGTTTCTTTGTCGTGCTTCGTTGGAACATAGTTTGGACGTTTTCGAATTGCCGTTAATATCGTGTTCTCGATGAGTTGCTCATCGCAGCCAAGACGCTTTAGTTTGTTGTAGCTTTGTTGGACAAATGTTCGGCTCTGATTTTTGGGTATTTGTGAATTTGCCACTTGTTGGAGCGTGTCATTTTTGAATTCTTCGGACGTGAGAGTATGTGGCATTTTAATCTTAAATGTTTCGTAGAATTTATCTGTAATTTGCACTTGTGCAGCAATTTTATCTTTGTACGAGGCTTCTCGATTGTTGTATGTGATGAATCCAATGGCGATGAATAGCTCTCTCGCCTCTTTAATTTGTAGGCCATTCATTCTTTCAAGATGTAGTTTTCGCGTTCGAGTGCCCTCAAAGAAGAATCGGCAATGGCGCATACCCCATATCAAGCTTAGGTAGCGCTTCTGTGGAATTGTAAGACGTCTTTTAAGCATTTCGGCAATTTTAGTGAGTGCAGCGCCCGAGCTTTGCTTGTCGCATCGTGGTCGTTTTGCAGGGCCTCGCTGCTTGCTGGGTGTGTGTCCTTCCTCGCGAAGGTATTGATGAAGTTCTTTCAAAGTGGTTGACGGGTTTGCTCTTGCCTCAGCTATGTCGCCTTGAATGTAGGACGTCGGCTTTGGAATAAGGTCATCTTTGATGTTCCAAGTTCCGATGACTCGCATTGATTGCAAATGCGGTGAGACTTTGTTCATGTCGGCGTTTAAACCTTGTTTATTGAAGTAGCTGGCGAGACCCAATTGAACTTCAATAAATGTCTCTAGCGTTTGCTGTCTGTCGCGTTCATCTTCCCAAGTTCTAAGCATGTTAATCGGCTTAATTGCCCAGTACACATGAATTCCGTTTCCAGATCTTGCAATAACTGGAGTGCCAATTTTAATGCCCCTTGCTGCATCGATTGCTTCAAGTCGTTCGAGTTCACTTGTGCAGTCGATGTCTACGTAGCAAAAATAGAGATTTATCAAATATGGTCGGTATTCTGGTTGTAGTGCAAGTGATTCGCTATCCTCTCTTGAGAATACTTGGATGTCATTTGGATTGATGAGGCACTGGGTCTCGAGATTGCGTTGATGTCCATAATCGCTGTATTCCATAATCTCTTTTAGAGGCATGTGATTGTGGCTTGGGTTTTTCAACTCCTTGTTAATTAGAATTCGGATTTGAAACGGAGGAATACCTTTATCTGGTATCGCACCATAGTCGTTCGAGGATAGCTTTACTTGATTGTTGGTGCTGTATGGATATTTGCTGCTGTATTTAGTCACGACGCTTAAGGCAGCTTCGTTGCACTTATTTCCCTAACTACACACTGGTAACTTCTACGTGTTTCTTGAATCACAACAACAACTTGCAATGAGGAAGATAGCTACAATCTACGGCCTTCCTCCTTTATTGGTTTTAGTCAACGTGATGTTCCAGCCGCGACGTTCAAGTTCTTGAGTAAGTGTCTCAAGCGAAAGCTTGCTAATGTCACCGTGGTCGTTGTTCGTTGCAGGGGCTGCGCTTGGATATGAGTCTCGCAGCAATACGTCGTATCGATGTCTAGTACCTTCCAGCATGTGAGCGTTGGGTAACGTGTCTTCATAGATCTTAAGTTGCTGTTTGACGTTATGCAGTTGATTCCTGTCATTCTCAAAGAGGCTCATCGATTTGAATTCAAATGCTTCAATGAGTTTGGACTGCTTGTTGAGAAGGGGAAACACCCAGTACTCCCATTTAAACTTCTGTCTAAATTGCTTGTCTGAGCTATCGACTTCAAATCGCCCAATGCCGACTTTGTCGAACAACTTTAATGTTTGAATTATATCGCCTCGAGTGGCCATGAAACCTTCCTTTTTTACAGAAAGGATGAGTTGGTTCACGTCACTCAGTCTCGAAGTGCGCTTTCTTTCTCTAAGGAATTTGAAAAACTCCATAACGTGGTCATTCGAACGAAGTAGTTCAAGAATCTCACATTTGATTTGTTCGTAATTGAGTTTCTCGTCCATACGTAAATCATATCGGATTTATATTGTATAATTCAATACAAATATCAACCTAAATACATATACTTAAAGTTTTATGCAAAATATATCTTGACTTATATGATGCAATGTGTCATGATGGGCTTACGATTTAAACAAACAATAAAAAAGGAGAATGTATGAATTCAAAAGATATGATCCCAAAGTTTTTTATGGCAAAGGAAGTGGCAGCAATGCTCAGGCTAAGCGTGAAGAGCATCTACAATATGGTTTGGCAAGGGCGCCTTAAGCCGTATCGACTCGGTAGCTTTTCAAAAAAGGGACGCCTTCTTTTTACACAGGAAGAAATTAATAGATTCCTGCGCGGTAGCGGCGGAAGTGAAGCCGCATGAGCATCACTCAAATTGACAAAGATACTTACGTCGTTCGGGTAACCAAAAAAGTAAATGGAAAGGTGATTTATGACAAAAAAATTAGGGTTCAAGGTACCAAGGGCAAGGCTAAGTCTGCGGAGAGGGAGCTTTTTTCCCAAGCGGACAATCTCGCCAATAAACGGAATCAGTTTAGCTTTACGTGGCAGATGGCTCTCGATGAGTACCTCGCTAGGATTGAAACGGTACAAACGGCTTCAACCTTTTTATCGGCGAAGACGTCGCTGGTAAGTTACACGTCTCAATGGAATGATTTGGAAGTGTCTCAATTAGATGCAAAAGCAGTTGCCGATGGATTACGTGTGAAATTTACAGATCAAAGTCCTACTACAAAGCAGAGAGTGCTGAGATACGTAAGAGGGGTCTTTAAGTTGCAGGTCGATGAAGGTAAGATTTTGATAAATCCTGCGAATAAAGTTTCTTTTGGTCAAAAGCCGAAGTTTAAAAAACTTTCAGCCATGAATAGATCTGAAGTTAAAAAACTTCTGAACTATTTAGAGACGCGTGACACAAGCTGGTACCAGATATTTCGAATTACCTATGAATTGGGGTTGCGAGCAGGAGAGGCTCAAGCTTTGACGTGGGGCCATATTAATTTTGAGACTTCAACTGTCACTGTAAACAATTCGTATTGTAAGGTATCCAAAGAAATAAAAGGCACCAAAAACGGAAGTGGTCGAACTGTCCCGTTGAACGAAAGTTTAAAGAAATTTTTAGAGTCTCTAAAATCCTCTAGTCCTGATTCTCAATTTGTGTTGCCGCGCAAGGTTCTCTGGTTAAGGGGCGAATCTGCAAAAGTTTTGCGTGAGTATCAGCGACACTTGGAATTAAAGAGACCAATTATCACGCTCTTCGAGCTTCCTTCATCACTCATCTTTTGACTAAAGGAATTTCAATTCCCGAAGTGCAAAAAATGGTCGGTCATAAAGATATGAAAACGACTGAAGTTTATGTTCGACTTACGGGTTCCGATCTCAAAGGCAAAACGGATGTCCTCGATCTCAGTAAGGACGACTAAGCCGCACACTGGCTCAAGGATGAGCCGAACCTTTCAATAGCCGCTCACATGTCACGAGTACGGCTCTCAAATCTTCTTCTTTCAATTTCACAATCAATTTCGACAAACGATCCAAATTGCTTTCTTTTTTCTTGTAGTCACGGCATCTTTGCCGAAACTGCTTTTCTCCCACTGGACCATACACGCGTAAGAACGTCAGCAATCGTTCACCTCTAGGGGCCGCAGTTCTACCATTCTCAACATGCGAAACGTAAGAGGGCGATAGGCCCAGCTCTTTGGCGGCTTCACGTACGCTAAGCTTTCTTCTTATGCGATACTCCCTTAGCATCAATCCTTCGGTACTGAGGATCACTTGAGCGCTTCTGCGAGTTCTGGGCATGCTTGTGATTGTACAAAAGACTATACGTTTAGTCATCCACCTGCGAGGGTGGAATTATTCCAACCAAGGATTGGAAATGAAGTGAACAGAAAGGATTCGATTCACTCGGATTACATCGTCCTAATCCCTCGTAATCGCGTTACTTTGGGCAGTTGCGAGAAGTCGCGGGTCAAGGCTGTGATGCCTTGGGTAAGTGTTTGATTTCTAGTTTGGGTTAAATGGTGGAGGTGATGACCTCCCTGTAATTTCAACTACTTAGCTTGCCTGGTTCTCACAAAGTATTCAATGGTTTTAGTCAACTATTGCACTCACTAAAATCGCACCATCTTTTTTTCTTTTGTGGGCTTCCATACAATTCCAAAATCTTCGCTCCTCGCCACATACAAGGTCATATCAAGCCACTTGTTTCGCAAAAATAGGCGAGCTTTGCTAAAGCCTTCTTTTTTCAATCCAATCTTTCTTGCCAGTGCGATTGATCTTCTATTTGTAGGCTCAATGCCAGCTTCAAGGCGATGTAGCTTCAAATCTTTAAAAGCAATATCAAGAGCGAGCTGAACTCCCTCGCTACCATAACCTTTGCCCCAGTAGATATTATAAATTCGGTATCCAAGATATGCATTTTGGAAAACTTGTCTGGAAATATCCATTATGGATACTCCTCCAACCAAAGTTCCATCTTTAAGGAAAATGCCAAAATCATAAAAATAATCTTTGTCCCGATTTTTCTTTTGGGATTTCAAAATCTTGTTAAACTTGCTTTTGGTGAGTTCGCTTGGATCTGGTCTTCTAGCAGAGTCCCATTTATTGGACCTTTTTAAATGACTGCATCCCTGTGCTCGCTTCCAAGCCTCATAGTCAGTCGGCTTGTATGGTCTAACAATGACTTTTTTACCTCTTCTCTCCAGTTTCATTTTTAAAGCCCCAAAATCTTTTCTAACTCTGCTTTTATTTCGTCAAAATGGTTGTATCCAATTTTTTCGCCAGTTTTTTCCATGGCTACTTGAGCGATGATTCCATTGTTCGCATAAATATTCTTAGGCTGTTCTAAGTATAACTTATCTTGGTATGCATCCTTGGCACTTATGATCTTCCATCCATTTTTTCTTAGCTCTTTTACCAGTGAATCAATGAACATGACTGTCGCATCCATCTCATGCAATAAAATCACATGTTTTGGTGAATACCCCAATGTCTTAACTGCAAGATCATCATAAAAACCGACTGCACCGATGAGATGTTTTAAAAATAGTGCTTCAACTTTTTTATAATCAATTTTTTTGCCCTGATCTTTTGCCTGATTGATAGCCCAAGAAAAAATATAATCATCGTTATCAACAGAGACCATGCCATTTCGGTATTGATTTGCCTTTAACCAATTTCGCATCTGGTCTCTTAATTTTTCATCTTTGCTTTCGTTAAGAAAAGGAAATCTAAAAAACTTTTGTCCTTGGAATAGCGACGAGAGGAGCTTGTCGCCTTTTTCTGCATCTTTAGAATATTCTGCAAAGCCGACATCATCTAGTCTTGGATGAGAGCATGTATGATTGCCAATGAGAAATCCTGCATCCACATACTTTTTCAATTGAGCAATAGCTGATCCTGAATCACTACCCTTGCAGGGATTAGCAAAGATCATTGCCTCTGGTACATTGAGCGACTTCAACTTTTTAATAAGCTCATCTGTCCTAGCATTTGTATCAAAATGCTGGGACGAGTTCATTGGGGCATCGTCAAAAGTGAGGGCAATTTCTTTTGCCTGTGCGTTAAAAGAAAAAATAAGAATTAAAAATAGATATTTCATTACTCGCTCACTTTCGCATAATAGTGCATATCCCAAAATCGTTCCCGATGGAAAAAAGCAGATTTCAATGTTCCCTCAAAGATCATTCCAACTTTTTGCATAACCCTTGCACTAGCCTCATTTTCAACTTTGCATCGTGCTTGGATTCTTTTAAGTGCAAATTCTTTAAAACAATAATTCATGACTGCTTGTGATGCCTCTGCAACAAGCCCTTGCCCCCAATAATTCTCAGCTACTGCATAAGCAAGCTCCATTGCTTTAGCTTGCTTGGATGTCCAAAAGCACCCAACTGTGCCTATAATTTTTTGTGGATTATTTTTTAAAGCAATACCAAGAGGCTCTGGAACTCCCTTGGAGTAATAGTCAAAAATATAATCTTTAATATAGTCCAAGCTGTCTTGAGTGGAGCTATGTGGCTCCCAAAGGGTTAGCTTGGATACATTGGGGTTTTTCGCATATTCAAAAATAGAATCAGCATCGCCTAATTCAATGGGTCGCAAAATCAATCTATCTGTGGTCAGTGTTGGTGGCTTCCAACTTAGCTTTGGATCATCAAGTATTTTTGCGATAAAGTATTCATCACAAAAATCATCATCAATTTTGGCAGCTTTTCGTCTTGTTCCCTCAATTTTATATCCATTATGCTCATAAAGCTTAATGCCTCGGTCGTTCTTAGTCCTGACCATCGCTTCAATTCTGCTAATCCCGATGGATTTTGCATGCAACTCTTGGAGGTCTAAAAGTCTTTTGCCAATGCCATGTCCCCAGTATTCTTTCAAAATCATCATTCCAAATTGTCCAAGGTGTTGAACCCAAGGGTGATCAGGATTGGGCATTCTAAAGTTTAAATAGCCAACAACTTTTCCAGAATCAAAGGCTCCAATATTTAGAGTAGTTCTATCAGCAAGCTGTGTCTCAAGTCGTTTTGCTGTTTCTTCAAGGGTAGGGAACTTCATGCCCACATATTGCATTGTATTTGTAGAATCTTGAGGAACCTGCAACCTAAATTGCAAAAAGCTTTCTGCATCTTCAGGTGCGAGATTTCTAAAAATAATTTGTTTCCCTGTTTTTAAGGGATAGGTGGATGGATCAAGCTTCGCCATAGAAAATAATTATGGTTCTTCATTGCGACTTTGTCCATTTCCAACTTCAAAATCTGCTTGCATTTCCCTGATCTTCGCTTGATCTGCCAGCAGTTGATCCTGGCTGATCTTTGGATATTTCTGCATCGCTTCTTCATTGGTGAGTTGGAGCAAATCCCTTTCATAGTCGGTCAAAAAATAGTCCCAGGGGAGAGTCTCGCAACTATCGCTCATCTTGTGTTCCTGGGTTTAGTGCAAAAAATAAAAGAGTGGTCGGTCTTGAATAGTAGAAAGCCCTTATCAAGAAATTGAGATCAGCTCGTAGCCCATCAAAATAGACCTCGCCATTCTCGCTGTGGATAAAGGAGATATGATTAACCCTATCATTAGCCACCGAGCCTGCTTGATCTGGTGATTCCATCACAACCAAGGCAATATGACCTTGCGATAAACGATTTAAAAATATCCTAAAAAATATTTCTTCGTTCATACCATTGGGGTTCATCACCAGTATTCGGCAGGTATCAAAAATGGGATGCCCATCAATGTATCCGATCAGGGCTTCAATTTTTACTGAGTTTTCTTTTTCTCTGGTGAGTTCCTGAATCTCAAGCAATTCATCATGGGATGACTTGCTATTTTCAATTTGTAATCGCTCTTTAAGGATCAAAACTGCATTTAAAATTGCCTGGCTTGCACAACCACAAGCTCTGGGATCATCTTCATATTTTTTTGTATCATCTAAAATTGCATAAAATGGAGCTTTGCAGTTGGGGTCTTTCAATTCATCTACATTGATAATTTTCATGACTGACTCTCCTGTGGTCGTTGGTTAAAGAACTGACTGAACCTGCCTCGCAAGTCTGCAAGCCCATCGCTAAAGGCAATTTCTTTCGCTTTCTTGGTTCTCTCGTTTTCTGCAAACCTACTAGATAGCCTTTTTAGCTCTGCTACCTCATCGCTGGACTCGGTTTGCTTTTTCAAGATTTCGTTAATTACTTCTTTTTGTGTGAAGCTCATAGCTCACCTCCTGCAATCCTAAATGGAAGAATTTTTAAGTAGATTGTGGATTTTTTTGGTGAGCTTTATTCGCTTGTTGGTAAAGGCAAGAACTAGAGCTTTTATTTTCTCAAGATTTAGCCCATCCATAATCTGCTCGGTTAGATCGGCACATGAATCGGTCCCAAGGACTCTTAGCTCAATATTGATTAAATCGTCTGGCATTGACTCAAGCTCGTAGAACTTGAGAAATCGCTGGAGGTAGTCTTTGCCTTTCTCTTTCTTTATTTGGGCAGTTTTACCATAAGCAACCAGGCTAAATCTGGAGTTATAGACCTTGTAATAGATGACTTCTTTTTTCTTCTTCATTTCAAACTGGGTCATTTTCTTAAAGTCGCATCGGTCAAGAGCTTGATAGATTTTATTTTCTTGAACGATAAAGGAAATATCCAAGCGACTGATCAAAAACTTTATCTTTCTCCCTTTCAAAAAATCTATAACGAGTTTTAATTTTTCAATCGCATCATCTTGTAGAAAAAATATTCCTTTAAACTGCATAGATTTTTGGAATGGACGAGAGGATATAAAAACTTCTTTGCTATCGGCTTGGTATAGAACTTTGCTACCCCAAGCCGAGTTTTGCTGTGGCATTTTTAGAAGTTCAAAAAGTTCGTAAGCCAATGCATCGTTGGTCATGAGTGTTGACTGATAGGGGATGCCATCAATATCAACCTGGGGAATTACCAATGTTGTTTTTTGGTCATCGTAAATTTGTATGTCCAGGTAGTCCAACCTCGCTAATTGCCTCATAAATCCTCCAAATTTTAAATGGAGGAATCCAGATGGCGATCGCACATTTAGAAAATAGCAATCTCAAGAAAAAAATAATTCTTTCCAGAAAAACAGTATTGATTCAGTAAGCGAGACAAATTGGTTGGCTCGCACAATAAATAAGGAGAACGATATGGATCTAAGACACAAATACAGTAAACTAGATGACCATGGAGAAATGGCGATCTATGAGATTGCAAAAATGTGGAGTGGCAGAACCACCAAGTTTGCAGATATGACTTTTTATGAGTTCAATCAAAGGCGAGCAGATGGTCTTTTTAGAAAATATGTTTTTGCATTCAATGATCGGGGAGAAAATATAACTTCGCTTGTTAGAATATTTCTGGACTTAACTAAGTATGCAAAGCAAAAAAAATTCTATGGTGCAATGATGAGTGGTGGATATGGATTCAGCTATGCTGATTCATTGATTGAGAGTCTGCGATACCATGGCTATCGGAACTACGATCTCATGGTTTTTTGCCTGATGGTAGATAGAAAAGTCTCGGTTGTGTAATCACTCGTCAGTTAGGACAAAAGGCACCTGAACTTTAATAACCTGACCATTGCCAGAGAAAATGAATCGCCCTGCTTTTAGAGTGGTATCGGTCAGTGTTTTTTCATCACCTACAAGCAAGCGACTCATCTGGGCAGAGTTTCTGCCGAGCAAAAAATTGATGATGTTGGTTCGCTGGAGGGTGAGTTCCTCCACCTTTAAAGTTTGGTTGCTCAAGATCACAAAAACACCTGAACTTCTAAACAACTGCAAAATGCTATTGATGAGCAAAGCGAGCTTATCCTCAAGATCGTATTGCTCCTTGAGCTGAATCTGCTCTGGGGTGCTATCTTTGGTAATCTTAATGCTTGGTCTTGGGGTCATATACTGGCTAAGTTCGTCAGCTAAAATCATCAGTGGTGTAGGGATTGGCTTTAAGTGAGGGTGTTTTTCTTTAATCTTGAGCCAGTGAGAAATTGTTATGCCAGTATCGGAAAGATATTTTCGGTAGGCATCAATTTCTTTTTTATAGTCTTCAAGAATTGCCACTGCTTCTTTTAGTTCGTCTAAAAAAATAGGGTTCAACGATCTGGTGCCTGGGTATTTTTTTATTAGCGAGTGGAAATCAGTGCCTTTGGCATCCAAAATTAAAACACGATAAAAATGAGTGCCACATGCTTTTTTCCATGTGTCCAAAAAAGAACTCACCACTGCCATAATGGCATTTCCTTTTCCACCACCAGCAAGTGCAAAAATGCCCAAAGAAAAATCGCCCCTCATCAAATCCAAAGTTAAATCTTCACCGATGGCTGTTTTGCCGATCCAATACTGTCCTGGTTTTAGATCGCTAGGACATTCATCAAGTGCGATGGATTCTTTAAAGCTCTCTGTGTGCAAAACAATCTCCTGCTGTCGCCAAAAGAATAGCCGAGGTTTCCTTGAAGAGATGTGTTCAATTTTAATTCTTAGAATATGTTCCAGATTTGGCTTGAGTCGCTCAAAGTCTGGAATCGCCATGGCTGGGTTGTATCTCGCCAGAATAATTCTACTTTTATCTTGATAGATCTTAATTGTAGACGAGATAACTTTTTCCCGAATAGCTCTGCCAGTTGAATCATTAAAATATTTTTTCTTTTCATAAAAAATACCGAGAGATTTTAGGTGCTTCAATTTAAAGCGATAATAGTTTTTTATTCTACGATAAAAAAATAGCCCCACCAAAAGTGATAGGGCTATTGCGATGGTGAGGAATTTTATTTTCATAAAATCTCCCATCGTTATTTCAGCTCAACTTTTTTTAGGATGCGAGTGTAGCTTTTTACTGAACGACCATCGGCGATGTGGAATTGCTCTACCTCTAAAAAGTGCTCCCCAACTGGAATAGACTGCAAGGATTTGCAACGAATATAGTCTGGAGCGTTTAGGGTGGAGGTGATCTTTTTCTCGCTCTCAAGAATCACAACCCACTTTAGGTTTTTTCCCAGGTCTTTTTCATCGGTAGCTGGTAAACACTCAACCACTTTTGCTTTTACGATATTTACTATTTTTGCCATTTTCATTCTCCTTTGTTTGTGAGGCTTGATTGCCTCTGGAGAGTTAAATGGAAGTTTCAAAAAGTAGTTTTTAGATTGGTTATTTTTAGCCAGTTCTGGGGGTATTACATATACCCCCAGAACTGGTTTATGATCATGGGACTTTTTTCTTATCCTTGAACTCGTCCATGCTGACGACCTTTGGCTTTTCAAGCGAGAGTGAATCGGTGGCACCCTTGGTGTCCTCACCGAGCATTCCAACATACAAAAGGGTAGTTTTTAAATCGTCATGACCGACGATTGCTTGAACTTTTATGACTGGGACACCATTGAGTAAAAGATTTGTGATGAATGTTCCACGAATTGCATGGAACTTGGATTGCTTTATTCCAAGAGCTTGCTGATAGCCACGAATAATTTGTGCTGCCTTGCCATTTCTCCAGTCAGCAATCCTCGGCAAAACATAAATCGCAGTTGGATCTTTCAATCTAAGTTCTTTCAAGCATGCATCCAAAGATGAGTTAATTGGAACTGTTCTGTCCTTTTTTCCCTTTGTTGGTTTTTCTGTTTCTGTCTTCCAATCGTAGGATCTTTTAATAAAGAGGATTTTATTTTTTAAATCTATATCTTCCCATTTTATACACCACAGCTCGCCACTTCTGGCTCCTGTTAGGTATGCTGTTCTATATACCAATGACCAAGAGGGATTTATAGTCTCGGCATAATCAATAAGGGCAATTACTTCTTCATGTCTCATCACTGTTGGGTATTTTCTTTTTTTATCAACTCGCACCAAGATCCCTTGGGCTGGGTTGTGCTTCAGTCGTCCAGTGGCTACTTGTCGCTTAAAAACTCCACGAATATATTTTAATAAAGTCAGCCTGGTTGCACTTTCTAATTCTTCTTTTAATTTTTCATCAGTCAAAAAAGTTTCAAGAAAATCAGCAGAGAATGATGAGATCCATTTAGCATCCCATCGTTTTGTGTGTTTTTCCAAAGTCTTGATCGTGGAGTCTTTAGTGCTATATGCAATCGTTCCCTCTGCATGTCGCTTGTCTAAATATTTGTAGTAATCGTCTTTAGCTTTGCCCCAAGTCGTATCGTCGCCATCATGCTTGAGAGCTTCCATCGCCAATTCATCTAAATATTTTTTCTTTTTTCTTTGGGCATTGACGATTCCATTTACTCTTCTTGCTCGCCTGAATACTTGCCCATGTGGGTTGCTGTCGCTCATCCACATGCGACGACTGACTCTTACATCAAAAGTTCCATCGGGATTGCCACTTTTATCAAAGTTAGGATAAATGCCTGGCTCAATGGATGGTCGTTTTACTCTTGGCTTTTTTGCTGGCTTATTATTTTCATCAGTCATAGCAATCCTCGTCCTCACTTATCTGCAAAAACCTCAATAAAGTTGAGAGCCTGCTGGAAATTTTTTAGCGATAGAAAATTGACTCCCAAGACCATCGTCCTACTTACTTGCAAGCATCGTGATCATCATCGCCTTAATGAGCTTTAGATTTTCTTTAGTGAGCTTGCTCACATTGTCCCTGATAAAATCGTCGTCGGTGCTTTCTTTTTCCCAGTCTCTGCACATTTCAAAAAAATATTTTTGCCCAATGCCACCATAGATTTTTAAAAGACGATCAAGACCAGCACCTTTAGGGCAGTTGGCTCTGCCATTTTCTATTTGTGAGATATAGGAATCGCTCAACTCAAGTTGATCGGCGACTGATCGCATAGAGAGCCCATGCTTCTCTCGTAGCTTTTTTAGGATTCGCCCCTCTGGGGAAATAATCACCTGACTGGTTCGCTTGCTCATGGGTCTTTTGTGCCGTAAACGACCCTACCTGTCCACCGATTTAAAGACTACATGCTTACTTAATATGTAGTTTGTGATGCCCACTAGCCATCAAAAAGTATTCACGATCTGGGCTCATCTATTGATTCTAAGCTATTGTAGTCAGGCAATACATGACTGCCACAATCATGTAAATACTCATTATTATTAGTCTATTATCAAAAAATAAGCGATATAACCAATATTTTGGCTATATCGCTCAAGTCTCATATAATTGAGAGATAAATGGTGGAGGCGGTGGGAGTTGAACCCACGTCCGGAATGTCGAATTCTAAGGTCGCTACGTGTGTAGTTTTCCGATTTAGTTCACTTGCAAGCTCCTCGGTAAACCCGGACTCAAACAAGTGACGGACTCATTCAATTTTTCGAGCTTAGGCAAAATCCGAAACCTAAACCTTAACCCCAATTATGACGGTTTCTTAACGCAAGAAGGGCGGCTCCACGCTAAGACCGGCTGTTAACGTTAGTTAAGCAGCGAGTGCGAAGTTGTCGTTAGCACTTAAACGATGTGAGAGGGATTTACGAGTGACCTCACACACTCGACACGCAACCTTAGCAAAAGAGCACCCGTCGAAACCCGACGCCCCCGTTCTGCAATGTTAGCAACCCCGACCTTAGCACAAGGCCTTCCAACTTTAGAGATCGAAATTAAAAAAGCAAAAGGAAGATTCCCCCGACATTTTTTAACGTCCCCGCCCCATTTTAATCACATCTGTCCCCTAAGATTGTTACTCGGTGTCTTAATTTTGACGCTTAAAAATTCACAGCAATCTTGCCTAGAGTTCCCGAAGCTTGATCGCTTTGATTTGCAGGGGACTTTGCGAAGTGGATTTCTGGATTTCGATTTTCCAATAGTGTAGAAAGAGAGGTTCTAAGTTAAAATCATTCAATGGACTGTCCCAGATGTAAGTCTCAATTGAAACTTGTCAAAGTTACAAATGTTGATCTTGAACAATGTGCAAATTGCAAAGGAATTTTTTTTGATAACTTTGAACTAAAAAAATTCGACGAGCCACATGAGTCGCCTTCTGAAAAAATAATACTAGAAAACTCTTCATCCGCTGCCGTCTTGAAAGATAGTCCTAAGAAGATTTCTTGCCCGAAATGTTCCAATATTAAGATGATGACTCGTTTTTATAGTGTGAAGCAGAAAATTGAAATTGATGAATGTGGTGCCTGTGGCGGAATCTGGGTCGACGCGGGGGAATTGGCGGAGATTCGTGCCGAATTTTCTACCGAGGAAGCTCGTGATACTGCAACTGCCAAATTTGTATCTTTCACCACGGAACGCCCCATGGAGGAATCTCAAGCGGTGCTTGAAAAAGAGCTAGCGATTTTAAAAAGAATCGGACGAGTCTTGCACTTCATCTTTCCTGATTCTCCAAATGTTCCTGACAAAAAGTAACAAGAAATATGTTTGTGTTTGAAATGTTTTGGCGCTCAGAAGGTTCTTGGCTCGGACCTGCGATTTGGTTTTTTTTTATATTCTATTTGTTCCGGCCAAAACTATTGAGAGTTTTTTCTTTTCAACATTTGGAAAGACGTCATCGGATGTCTCCCCAGATCTGCTTGATAGCTCTTTTAGGGGTAATTTTAACAGCCATAACGTGGAACTACTACGCGCCGCTTTTTTACTTTGAGTTTTTGTTTTTTTCGAGTCTAGTAGGAGCTGTTTTTGCCCATTGGTATTTGAAGATTTGGCCATCGCGGCGTTGGCTGGTTCCTCGAATGTATTTGGACCTTTTTGCTCATCTCAGCATCCCATTTGCCGCGGCTATCAGCTTGTTGATGCTCTTCAATGCTGGCTTTAGCTCGAAAGAGTTCTTAACCATTGAAGCCCCGATTATGGAAAAATGGGTCGGAAGAAAAAAAGTGTGTCATCTCAAAATAGAAGTCCAGCAAGGTGGGTGGGTTCAAAACACCGCAACTCTTTGGGCGGATTGCGAATTATACCGCCAAGCGAAAATTGGTCAGGATCATTTACAATTGTTGACTCGTAAAGGCGGGCTTGGATTTTTGTGGATCGTAAATGATGCCGATATGGCCTTGTTGCCTGCTGTCAAGAACAGGCTGGAATGAAAAAGCAAAAGCAAGATTCCTCTGACTTTTTTAAGTGTCCCCCGAAATTAAAACACAGTCCCCCTAACAATGTCCCCCAAAAGTTCAGCCCCCGCTGGACTTCTCCCAACAATGTTATCCTGTGTCTTAATTTTGACGCTTAAAAAATCAATCGAATCTTGCTTCTGCCTTGCACAGAGTGAATATCAAGAGAGTTTTACTTGAACTCTAACTCCCAAAGAGTGAGATGAATTGCAACTAAAGATCTTCTTCCTCACGTAAATCGACATAACTTTTTTCTCCCACTAAATCGATTTCGTCTCCAAACGATTCCGATTCAAAATCGTGGTCGCGATCGAAAAACTCTCTCGATGCGTAGTCTTCGCCCGAGTTTTCGAAGTTCGAACCCATGGCAGACTTCAAGGCGCTTCCACGCAGATCATCGCTTCGATGAGATTTTTTTTGTGCTGATTTACGAAAGTTTTTTCGAGATTTTTGTCCCGACATTTGGTCAAATAAATCTTCCATATACATGAGGCCCTCCTAGGCTCATTTAACGTCAAAAACCCTACTTGGTTTTGACTCTTGCTGGCTTTTTGTCGCCTGCATTGATCTGACACGTTCCCAAAAAACTTCGGTTAAGAAATTTAAAAAAAATTCATATTTCTCCTAAATTGCTGATATCAGGTAAATACCCTCCAATGAGCAGTCTGAATTTACAAAAAACCTATGAATTTCTTAAGAAAGTCCACCTTTGCGACGATATCTAAAGGAAGGGATACCGACGAATAAAACTATGGCAGAGCGTTTTGGCAATGATTTAGTTCTCTTGGAGCGTATCGCAGCGGGCGGTATGGCCGAGGTGTATCGTGCGAAACAAATTGGCCTTGCCGGTTTTCAAAAAACCATCGCGCTCAAAAGAATACTTCCCAACTATGCGATGAACGAAGAATTTAAATCTATGTTTCGCGCCGAGGCCAACCTCTCGGGAATGCTGGCACATCAAAACGTTGTGCAAATTTTTCAGAATGGAGAGTTCAATGATTATCTTTATCTCACTATGGAATTTGTCGATGGAAAAAATGCCCGGCAAATTTTGGCTCGAGCTGATAAAAAGAAAATAAGAATCCCAATTGAGCTTTCGATTTATATTATCGCAGAAGCGGCAAAAGGCTTGGATTACGCTCACAACTTTGTGGACGAAAAATCGGGCCAACCTTTAGAAATTGTCCACCGGGATATGAGTCCACAAAACATGATGGTTTCCTATGATGGCGCAATCAAAATTGTAGACTTTGGAATTGCAAAAGCTGCCGCTCGCTCAGGACAAACCAAGGCAGGTGTTTTGAAGGGCAAATTTGGTTACATGTCACCCGAGCAAGCGACGGGGCTGACTTTGGACCGCCGAACTGATATTTTTGCCATGGGCATTATTCTTTTTGAACTGCTCACCCAGCGCAGACTTTTTACCTCAGACGATGATTTAAAAACTCTGCAATTGGTAAAAGATTGCAGAGTTCCAAGACCTTCAAAATATAATCCCGATGTTTCTCCTGCTTTGGATACAATAGTTTTGAAGGCGCTTAAAAAAGAGAAATCCGAAAGATACTCCAATGCGGGCGAGCTTTATGCGGATCTTACCCGCTACCTGAGTCAAAAATACAATAAATTTTTGCCCACCGATCTCAGCAAGTTTGTTCGTGAACTTTTTGCTGAAGACATTATTGAAGAAAAAAAGAAACGCGATAAAGCCAACGCAGAAATGTACGAGCTTCCCGAACTTCAAGCCATGGGCACAAGCAATCGCAGCCAATCGGTAAAAATGATTCCGACCACCACTCCCGTGGCACCTTTAACAGTGGACGCTTCAAAAGACAAAATTGAAGGTCCAGACGAAGTCACCAAAAATACGGGAGCCTATGAGGAAGAAATCAAAACCGATCTGGGAAAGGCAATCGCTAAAAATGCAGCGGCCAAAACTCCATCCAAAAAGGAAACCGTAAACGAAAATTCCCAACTCACTCCAGCTCCATCGTTTAGCAAATCTGCAACGGGATTGCGTTATGGTGGTGAAAAAGTTGATGTCCAAAAAGAAAGTGCAACACTCCCGCCGCCTCAACTGGTTGCAAAAAATTCCTTCGACGCTGATAAAATGCGGGCCCAACTTCAACGCCCGATTAAGATGGCGCCACCACAAAAAACAAATTCAAACAAAATCAGTCCATTGGCGATTGTAGCAGGGCTCGTTTTGGTATTCGGAGCACTGTGGTATTTCACTCAAGGATCAAACTCGGGAGATTCCCAAGTCGCCAAGTGTGAGGGCACGAAGATTGCTTGGCCCAAAGACTCAAAAATATGCATGGAAAAAGATTCCATTTGTGGGGATGGAAAAAGTTTTGATGCCGAGTCCTATCAATGTGTTGCTGCAACGATTGCAAATACACCTCAATGTGTTTTGGGCCTGATTTGGAATCCCGCCACGAAATCCTGTCAGGCAAAGAGCAGTTTGTGTAAGGCTCCAGAGGTTTTCAGCGAAGAAACTCAAGCGTGTGTGAATCAAGAAGTCAATCGCACAGCGGCGTCCGTCATGCCTTGGCCTAAAGAACCCTTTGCCCCCGCTGGGTTTTTGAATTTGAATTCGGTGCCGCGAGCCGATAAAATTTTTATCAATGGAAGTTTGCTCCAAGATCTAGAAGGCAATCAAGCAAAAACTCCAGTGAAAAGTTTAAGGCTCAAACCTGGAAAATATAGAATCCGCCTTGAAAACGGTTTTTATGGCTGGAATCGCGAACAAAGTATCAGCATCGAGAACAGCCGCACCCTGGATATTGATTTTTCAAAGTAAACTTCTTTCAACACATTTAAGTTCAGACCTTGCTTCTTAAGCAAAGCTCGTCAAGAATGGGACTCATGGCTTTTCTTCATGCCGAATCTTTGCCAGCTCTTCTTTTAAAGCGTGTGGAACTTAGCCCTCAAAAAACTGCACTCATGCGCAAAAAGTCTGGAGTTTGGGTACCCACAGCTTGGTCCGAGGTTCAACGCCGCACTTGTGATATTGCCATCGCTCTTCAAAAGTGGAGTCTAAAGCGTGGCGAATCCGTAGCATTGATCTCGCAAACTCGGCCCGCATTTTTTTATTGCGACCTTGCCATACAAAGTTTGGGGGGCGTCACTGTGCCCATTTTTTCGGCAGTCACCGCAGATGATGTGCATTTTATTTTAAATGATTGCTCCGCGCGTTTTGTTTTTGTGGAAGATTTGATTCAATACAAAAAAGTCGAAAGAGTGCGCGCTCAACTAAAGCAAAAAATCGAAATTGTGTGCCTCGAAAAGTCATCAAACGATGAACTTTTGGGCTTAGATAAGTTTCTTGAAAAGTACTTACCCAAAGAAGCAACTCAGGTGCAGTCGCTGATTCATGATTGGAAAAATATTGTCGCAAGTCTTTTAGCCAGTGAACTGGCAAGCATTGTGTACACTTCGGGGACTCAAGGTTTACCTAAGGGAGTGGAGCTAACACATTCGAATTTTTTAAATATGCTCGAGGGAATTGTTCGTATTCTTGATTTGTCCGATCAAGATGTGAGTCTGTTTTTTTTACCGGTTGCCCACATTATGGGCCGCGTAGAGCAGATGGTGTCTATTGCCGTAGGAATGACCACTGCCTATGCCGAAAACTTAAATTCGCTGATCGACAATATGGGTGAAATCAAACCCACTCTGTTGGTCTCGGTACCAAGAGTTTATGAAAAGATATTTAGTTCAGTTCAGAATCGATTTTTAAATGAAAACATTATCATGAAGGAAGCCTTCCAGTTAGCGCTTCAGACGGGATTGGAATATAGCCGCGCTCTGCAAAAAGGGCAAAGTCCTTCTCTTGCGCTACATCTGCGCTATATGGCCGCAGATAAACTTTTCTTTAGCGCCATTCGCGAACGCTTGGGCGGGAGGCTTCGTTTTGCAGTCAGTGGAGGCGCAGCCCTCTCAAAAGAACTTGCAGAATTCTTCCACGCATTTGGGATTTTAATTTTGGAAGGTTACGGTCTAACAGAATCCACTGGACCCGCATGCTTAAATCGCCCTGAAGATTTTAGATTTGGCAGTGTGGGTAAACCTTTAGCGACCTGCCAATTGAGATTAAGCCCTACAGATTCGGAAATCATTTTGTCTGGACCACTTTTGGCGAGAAGCTATCATGGGAAGTCCGGGGACGACGACGGTAAATATCAGGGAGAAGATTTTTACACAGGTGATATCGGAAAGATTGATGAAGATGGTTTTGTCTATATCGTAGATCGCAAGCGAGATATCATTGTCACCAGTGGTGGAAAAAATATTGCGCCACAAAAAATAGAAGGACAATTTAAGAGCGATCCACTTTTCTCGAATGTGATTGTTTTAGGTGAAGCCAAACCTTTCATCACCGCACTTGTAACATTGCACAAATCCGAAGCGAGGCGACTTGCTGAGGAGTTGGGTATTTCGACCCAGGAAGACTCAGGGAGTGGAGAAGGTATTGCAAAGTGGATTGAGAATTCGGAATTTTATGCCTTGGTTGAGCAACACGTACAAAAAATCAACTCGCAGCTCGCGTCGCATGAGCAAATCCGAAAGTTTAGAATTTTGTCCCGAGAGCTTTCGATCGAAGCTGGCGAACTTACGCCTAGTTTAAAAGTCCGCCGAAAATTTTGTGCTCAAAAATACAGCGGACTTATCGAACGGATGTACAATGTCTAGTGATAGTTTTCCAATGGGTTAAGGAGTGATCATGTCTCAAGTGAAAGAATTATTTGAAGTAAAATTAAAAAATGCGCTGGAACAAGATCCTTTGTGTATGAAAGATGCTGGCGTGAAAAAGGTATTGGTCGCACTGGATATCGAAGGGGAAGGGGCCTGGAGTTTTGAGTTTGATGACGGCGGTGCTGTAAAAATGAGCAGTGGATTGATAGATCCCTGCCAATGCAGCGTTCATGCAAATGCAAAAACTTTTCTAGGTGTCATTGATGGGTCAGTGAATGTGCCGATGGCTTATTTTATGAAAAAAATAAAAATAAAAGGGGATCTCAGTCTTGCCGTAAAAGTAGGACTGGGGATTCAAAAAGCAATCGAGGGAAGAAAATAGTTTCTTTCGAAGCTACTTTCTCCCCTCTCTTTATTTTTAGATCCAAATTCTCAACCTAGAATTTGGACCATTTAAAACAAATTAAAGTGATTTCAAAGCCGCTTGGACCGCAGCTTCCGCGTTAACGATTCCAGATCCATACTGATTATCGGAAGTTTGTTCAAGAGCTGTCGCGCTGCTCTTCAAAATTTCTCGAACTTGGGCAGGGCTAAGATTTTTGTTGATAGCCTTCACCAATGCAGCCACTCCAGCAACGTGAGGAGTTGCCATGGAAGTTCCCGAAAAAGCCGCATAGTCAGTTTTCAATGTTGCCAGCTGGGCATTCTCGATTCGACCTGTATTCAAAGAATCACGAAGTCCTTCTCCCGTAAGTTGCTCAATCATCACAACTGGAACCGCGACAACGCTTCCGTCAGAAGTTAAAGAACCCGAAATCAATCCTGCGGTGTTATTGAAAATCATGACTGCCTTAGCTCCTGCAGCGATGGCATTTTTAACTTTTTCTGCAAATGGAATTTCGCCACGTGAGATCAGAGCAATTCGACCGTTAAAATCTTTTCCGGCAAAATCTGTGGTTTTTCCAAGTCCGGCAAATTGCAATGAGCCTTGCATGGGAGAATCAATCTCGGGAGCTCCCATAAAGCTTGTGGAAGGAACTTCAACCATTCGGCCGTTCAACGCCACTAAAACTTTAGAATCGCGGCCAGTGCCTTGGGGAACGCTAGATTTGACGTCCACTCCAGGTCCCATAACGTCTAACTCTGGTCCCCATTGCGAGAACGCAGCTTTCTTCAATGTGCTATCTAGAGCGCCTACTGCCAAGCAGGTGTCGTAGGCTGCAGGAAAGGAAACTGCGTTGTTGCCGCTATTTCCTGATGCAGCAATGTTCACAATTCCAGCGGCATCAGAGGCAGTCAAAGCTCGCTCTTGAGAAATCGTACCCACGGGACCGCCGAGTGACATGCTGATCACGTCAACTTTTTCGGCGATTGCCCAATTGATTCCGTTAACGATGGCGACAGTGGAACAGCCAAACTTTCCGCAAACTCGGCCCATCAAAATTTTAGAACGAGGAGCCACGCCTACAACACCTTTGCCATCCAATTCCCCTGCAATCGTGCCAGCAACGTGGGTTCCGTGACCTTCTTGGTCGAAATATTCGTAAGGAGGGGGTGTTGCCAATTCATCGAGCAAATTCATCGATCGAACGACATCACTGACCGTACTTAGTAAAAGATTTTTCGAGGGTTCTGGATCATCACCGCTAATGGAATTTACAAAATTTTTGCCTGCTTCAAGACGCAATTTGAGGTCGGGATGATCTTTGTCAATACCGGTATCAAGGATCACAACTCTAGCGCCGGCACCCATGCTTGATTGGGGACCCTTGACCTTCATTAACTGAGTTTGCCAAGCTTCGGGAGCTTTAACAGCTTTTACGCCCCAGGTGTATTCGTCATCATTTGCAAGAACTGAAGATGTTCGTGCCGGCTTGAGTGGATTTTTTTCAAGAAGAGGTATGAATTGCTCTTGTTCAACAAATTCCACGTTAGGATTACTGCGTAAACTTTGAATGTCATTTGCATTTTGAGTTTCGATTACCAACATGTCTAGATTTTCTAGGGCTTGGCTAATCTTTGCAGTCGTATTGAGTAGCTGCGGTCTTTGAATAGTGAAACGGCCAAAGGCATCCCGGCGAGTGACGGGGCGAAGCAACGATCGTTTCAAAGCTGTTTCAGCTTCGCTGAAGGCGCTGGGACTCTTCATCTGAACAATAAAGCGACTGCCTTTAGCTTTTTCCATTGAATCCGCTTTTGAATGCACTGCACCCAACGAAGTGATGCCAATTGCAGCGAGTGCCAAAGATTGTGCCGAAAATTGTGCCAAAGATTGTGACAGAAGACGAAGTTGAATCATCGCGAAACCCCCATGTTTCCCTGTTTATTCAGCGAATTAAATCGACATGAATAATCTCATTTGTCTTGTATTCTAAGGAAGAACCCTAGATACCCTCAGATTTATTGACCCCCAATAAGCTCTGATACAAGTGACAAAAAACCATCACTGGTGCCATTTTGAAACTTAAAAGGACTTACAATCTGATACAGTCTTTTTTGTGTTAAAAAAAATGAAAACAAAGATTGTAATTTTCACGATTGTTACGAGTATTTTCGCTACTCTATGTGCAGTTTCGGTTTTAATGCAGCGCGCGAATATTCGAGAGCAACATTTCAAAAATTCTTCATCAACTTGGGGAAGCCGAGCATTGCTGGCAAACAAATATTTGCCGAGCCCCTTTGAAGCGGTTGTTCTGATGAAGGGATTAGGCGACTCAGATGACATTGACCTTATGGCAAAAAGTCTAGGTGAAAACCGAGCAAAAGTTCCGCAATTGTATTTCAAACTGAGGCAGCACGGAATTGAACTTCAAAAAGCGTTTCGAAGTTTTTCGCTTGAATTTTTGGAGCTTTTCGAGATTTGGGCGACCTTGGCTTGGTCGGGCAAAGGTGATGAGTTTTTAAAACGCTATGCAAATTCTTCTGAATCAATTTCAGTCACTAACGACGCGAGCTTTGTAAAAATATTGAATAGTGGCTATGGCTCGTCCGAAAAAGAATGCTCGTTGTTGCTAGTAGAAAAAGCCTTCCGTTTGATGCAAATTGACGAGACACTAATGCCCTATGCAAAAAACTACCTCAAGGGTTGTGAGGCAAAGGATCTCTTCCCATTTCCAAAGGGATATCTGGCAAGTTTGGACTGAGTTTGCTGGAAACCTGAATTCCAAAAAAATCTTGTATCTGCGCAAACAAAAAGTCGAGATCGTCTTTGCGGGCTCTTTTTTCGAGCTGGATTTCGCCATTTTTTAAAGACGAATCTTTAACTTTTAAAATCCAATGTCCTTTTGTGGAATATCGACTTTTCTGTTCAAACTTCTTGTTAGAGAGTGCTGCAACATTAAGGGCACCCTTCCAATTTTCAATGACGATTGATGAAAAAGGTACCGAAGAAACACTACGATGGTTCCAACGAAAACTTAAAAATTTGTCGAATGCTGAAACTTTTAAAAGCAACTGATGAGCTTCAGTGTTGGCAGTTAATTTTTCGAGAATGACGACTTCTTCATAGAACCAGCAATAGATGGCAACCAAGGGATATAACGCAATCAGCGAAAGTATAAAAATCGTCAGTGCTTGATCTAAAAATCCTCCTTGAGTCCACAGGAGTTTAAACAATGGAGATGCGGCTAAAAACATTGTTCCGAGCAAAGCGGCCCCAAACAAAAAGCCCATCCCTAAGCTAAATCGCTTTTTAGACGATTTGAGGGCCAGAGAATTGGATGCCGTTGAGGCACGCAGATCGGGTTGAATTGGAAATATAAGTCCCATAAATCAAACAATCTTTTGCTCTTTTCAAAATTTTTCGTCAAGTTGCATTTTTAGGGAGCTTAGGTTTAGATCTAAAAAGACATGGCAGAATCTAAGGGACCTGGAGACGGGTCGGTAAAAACTCAAAATACATCTGATAAAAATCCGAGTAGTTCAACTTCTACTCCTAATAGAATAGAGCAGGCCTTAGAATACCACCGCGGTACCATGATCCCTGCGGGTGCTGGTTCTTCCCGAGCGGGTAAGCTTGAAATTGTTTCCTCCAAATCCGTGGTGAGTCAAAAGGATCTTTCGCTTGCATACAGTCCTGGAGTGGCGGAACCCTGTAAGGAAATTTTTAAAGATCCCGAAAAAGCTTATAACTACACCACCAAGGGAAACCTGGTGGGCGTCATCACCAACGGCACTGCTGTGTTGGGATTGGGCAACATCGGCGCATTGGCTGGCAAACCTGTTATGGAAGGAAAAGCGGTACTCTTTAAAAAGTTTGCCGACATCGACTGTTTTGACATCGAAATCGATACCGAAGACCCCCAAGAATTTATCGACACTGTGGCTCGCCTTGAGCCCACCTTTGGTGGAATCAATTTGGAAGATATCAAGGCTCCTGAGTGTTTTGAAATTGAAAAAAAACTTCGCGAAAAAATGAAGATCCCGGTTTTCCATGACGACCAACACGGAACAGCGATTATATCAGGAGCAGCGCTGCTAAACGCGGTCGAGCTGACCGGGCGCAAAATGTCTGACATTCGTGTCGTCTTTTGTGGGGGTGGGGCGGCATCTATTGCCTGCGCACGCTTTTGGTTAAGTTTGGGCGTGAAACTCGAAAACTGTATCATGACCGACCGCTTGGGAGTCATCTACGCAAATCGTGGCGAAGATTTGAATCCTTTTAAAATGGAATTTGCGATCAAGGGCGATAAAGGTCCATGGCATCAGAAAATGCCTAAAACTTTAGCCGAAGCCATGGTAGGCGCGGACGTGTTTATGGGATGTTCGGTGGCCAATGTTGCCACTCCTGAAATGCTTAAAAGCATGCGCAAAGATTGCATTGTTTTTGCAATGGCCAACCCGGATCCTGAGATTAGCTATGAACTGGCAAAAGCTGCTCGTGCTGACATGATTTTTGCCACTGGGCGCTCTGACTATCCTAATCAAGTGAATAACGTTTTGGGATTCCCTTTTATTTTTCGTGGCGCCTTAGATGTGAGAGCGGAAACCATTAATGAAGAAATGAAAATTGCCGCGGCCTACGCTTTGGCGGCTTTGGCCAAGCAAGAAATTCCCGAAAGCGTGATTCAAGCTTACGGTGGCCAGGCTCAGAAATACAGCAGAGATTATATTATTCCAAAACCCTTTGATCCTCGAGTTTTGTTGTGGGTGGCGCCAGCCGTGGCCCAAGCTGCCATCGATACCAAAGTGGCGCATCTTGAGATTCCGGGCGGAAGTGCCGATGCTTACCGCGCTCGCCTAGAAAAATTGTTAGGGAAGACTCGCTCGGTCATGCGCGATATTCGCGATCGAATCCATCACGTGGAATCTTCTGAAGAACAAAATTTCGTGGATCCGCGAAAAAGTTTGGGGAAAACCGCGTACATTCGCAAAACTGTGGTGGCATTGCCTGAGGGGAATAACGAAAAAACTCTTAAAGCCGCCGAAATTTTGCTGGAAGAAAACATCGCCCAACCTTTACTTTTTGGTGATCCCGACGAAATTAGGCCTATGATGAAGCGTTTGAACTTGGATGCCTTGGCGGCTTCAAATGTCGAAATCATTAGGCCTTCGCGCTCGCCACTTCTTGAATCTTATTCGCAAAGATTGTGGGAACTCCGCAAACGAAAAGGTTTTACTCCTGCACTTGCTTCGCAGTTGATGAAGGACCCGCTTTACTTTGCGGCCATGCACGTGCGCAAAGGTCAGGCTGACGCATGGCTTGCAGGCGTCACCCGTACGTATCCCGAAACCATTCGGCCCACACTTCACGTGATTGGTTCGCGCGGAGGACAACGTGTGGCAGGTGTATACATGCTCGTTTGGAAAGAACGAGTTGTGTTTTTGTCCGATACGACTGTAAACTTTGATCCGTGTGCTGAAGATTTAGCAGACATTGCCATTAACACGGCAAATGTGGCTGCCTCGCTGGGATTTGAGCCAAAAGTTGCTATGCTTTCTTTTTCGAATTTTGGTTCTAGCGAGCATCCCGAAGCTATAAAAGTTCGCGAGGCGACTCGAATCGTGCAACGGCGACGACCTGACTTGGTGGTAGACGGCGAAATTCAAGCCGACACAGCGGTCAGTCCACGCATTTTGCAAGAGCGATTTTATTTCTCACGACTTCGCGACACCGGCGCAAATGTTTTGATCATGCCTAATCTTTCGTCTGCCAATATTGCTTACAAATTGCTTGGGCAATTGGGCGGTGCCGAACTCGTTGGTCCTATTTTAACTGGCATGAACAAACCGGTGCATGTCCTCCAAATGAATGCCGAGGTTATGGAAATCGTAAACATGGCGACAATTGCCGTATTGGATGTGCAAAAACAAGGCAGTCACTTGTCGCCCCTTGGCTCCGTTGAAAATTGTTTTGATGCCATAGGCACAATCGAGGATTGATTGAATTATTTTTCAAAGTTTTTATCGTTCGCTAGTCTTTGCGCTAGTATCTGCAGTGGTATTGGCTTTGGAATCTGCCATTTTCCAGCCTCTGCCCAAGATTTGAATCGCGAGTCTTTGCCCGAGGCTTTTATCAAATGGACTCGACTTAAGGGAAACGGCGCCGTTCTTGAAACTTGTGACTTAGTAAAGGGCTACATTTTGCGATGCCAGAGTGATCGTCCATTGAGGCGAGTGGAGTGTTTGCCCAATTTTGTTTTGGACCCGAAATTAGAAAGTTTAGACAGCGAAACAAAAAAAACTGAACTTTTGTATCCTTACAAATTAGGCACTCGAGCCTTTGCCTGTGCGGTATCGCGTAAAGAGATGCCGCTTTTAAATTCCACCATTAAAGTTTTTTTACTCAGCGATGATGGGAATCTGAGTGATTATTTAATCCGATTCGGTAGTCAAAAAGAAGTAGAAAAAACATACGCTAACGAGTTCGCCTTTGTGACTTTTCAAAAGGAAGCTTTTTTATCGCGACCGGTGTTGACTCCATTTTTTAGTTCACTCAATGCTTCCCAGAGTTATACCCGCTGGGGTATGGATGCCGCATTCTCTTTAAGCCCCAAAGTGGAAACTCAAATCTCATGGAGTAAGGCACTCACCGGTTCGGACCAATGGGCCCAAGAGTTTTCGGTCAAACTTCTTCAAAGAATTTCGACGAAGCCCTTTGCGCAACTGGGGTTGAGTGTAAATTTTTCAAAACGACTTGGTGAAAATATTCAATCATTGGGGCTTGTTTTAAAAGCAGAACAAAATTTGGGGCTGTCATTTCTACATCTCACTTCGCATTTAGGGTTGCAGTATCCGCAAGTATTAAAACTACGCCAATCATACGATGTCGGTGGTGGTCTAAAAATTGGCCCCTTCTTCAGTCAGCGATTGAGCATGCAAGCGGGGGCTTCGTACGTCAATCAGCTGTGGACGCAGAAATCGGGGCAAATTTGGCAAGAAAACGGTTTGCAAATTTTAGCTTCAATGAGCTTGGTCTTTGACGCCAAACGTAACGCACCGTAATAATTCGTTTGCCTAAGCCCTTTGCCTTTCCAAAAGATAAGTTACACTAATCTATAGAAATAACCCGTTGCAAAACGACGTTTGGGAGGCAGAACTCATGGAAGCATTAATCGAGTTTTTTAAAATTGGTGGTTGGGAAGTCTGGCTAATTCTTTTTATCGGAGTCGCTGCATTCGCTATAGGTCTAGAGCGTTTTGTGGTTTTGTATCTCAAAGCGGGAGTAGATAAGGATCGATTTTTAGGAAACATTCAGCGAGCAATTTTAGCGGGTGATTTAAACTCTGCTGTGAACTATTGCAGCGAGCGATCTAGCCCTATGAGCAATATCATTAAGGCTGGAATTATTTCAGTCATGAACCGCGCAAAAGATGACGAAGTTCAAACATCCATGGATGTTGCGGCACTTCGAGAAATCCCAAAAATCGAAAGGCGTACTCCTTATCTTGCGCTGCTTGGTAACATTGCAACTCTTTGCGGTCTCTTTGCGACTATCATTGGTTTGATTGAATCCTTTCAAGCTGTCGCTGGAACCGATCCTGCGCAAAAAGCCACCATGCTTGCTGGCGGTATTGCGAAAGCGATGAATGGAACAGCTATGGGACTGATTGTGGCTATTCCCGCACTGCTTGCTTCAGCTCTTCTTGTTTCTCGCACCCAAAGAATTTTGGACGATGTGCACGAAGTGAGTGTGGCAACCTTGAATTTGATTCTTCAAAATAGAGACAAATTTCCCACACGCTAATCGTTAGAATATTGAAATTCTCATTGAGACGAGGAGTTAAAAATGTCGGGATACTTTGGTGGAGCAAGAGGCGCTAAGAGAAAGTTGCCGGACAATCTTAATCTTGTTCCCTTTATCGATTTGTTTTCGATGTTGATTATTTTCCTACTCATGACTGCGGTCTGGGATCAATTGGCAACTGTTCAAGCAAATCTTGGGGATCAATCGGGTGGAAAATCGGTTGAAATTCCAAAAGATGTTAAAAAAGTTAAACAAAATACAAAGGTGACCATCACCAGCACATATATTGAACTCTTTGATGAAGGAAAAACCGCTAAACTCCCCATTGAAGGCGAAATTTTTAATGTTGCGCCTCTTACGGAATTTATGACCACAATGCGCGCAAAGTACGAAGAAAAAACCGATATGGTTATTATCGCAACTGACGATGCTAAGTATCGCGACGTCGTAATTGTTATGGACGAAAGCATTGGCCAAAATTTTAAAGACATCGTGCTAACTGGCATGGCCGGAAAGTAGAAGGGGTAAAGCACAATGGGAGTTACAATACCAGGCTATCATCTACGAACTCCTCGTGATTTGCCCGAGATGCGCAAACGCTTAAAGGGGCACGGCCGAGGAAAAAAACATTCCGAAGAAGAGCTCAATTTAACTTCCATGATCGACGTGATGTCTGTTGTTGTTTTGTTTTTGATTCAAAACTTTTCCGCAACCGGAGAAATTTTGATTGCTAACAAAGACATCAAACTACCCTCTGCGTATCACGGCAGCATTATGAAGCGTGCCCCGATTATCACTGTGACGGCTGAAAAAGTCAGTCTTGAAGGTCTTGATGCCGGGGATAACGCAGAAATTGCCCAAAAAATTGAAGAGACCGATTGGGAATTGCCCACTCTTTCTAAAACTCTGTCTGACTACAAAACGTTTTACGAAACTGTGGCTCCCGGGAACGGAGCTATTTTTCCTGGAGAAGTGATTGTTCAGGCAGACAACAATTTAGATTTTCTTTACCTTAAACGCGTGATGTTTACTCTTCGCAAAGCGGGTTGGGGAAACATTATGTTGGCTGTAAGAGCTAACGGCACGGTAGGCGAAACTATCAGCGACACCGTTGATAAGGCTGCAACTCAGTTTAATAAAAACGTGAATCCTACAACTGCACCTCAGTCTTCACCCCCGCCGCCGCCTCCTGCTGAATAACTGGATTTCTCTTTCAGCTTGCCCACTCTGCGTCATGGATGCTATGAGTGCCCTCAACTTTTATGGAATTTAAAGGCAAAATTCACATTCGGGAACTCGAAAGTCGCGCTATCGATATTCAAGCTAAAGCGGGTGAAACTTGGATCACGGCTATGCTTGAGACAGCTGCGCCTGATGAAGCTGTCACGAGTTTCAATTCTGTCGATTGGGCCAAGAATATCAAGGACTTTGAGACAACAATTAGAGTCGAAAAGATGGGCTCTGATTACCTAGTGCGCGGCGAATTTAAAACCAATGTCCCGACGGGTTGTTCGCGGTGTGGGGACCCCTATTTTGCGATCCGAGAAGGTCAATTTCAAACCGTTTTGATTCGAAGCGAAGGTCGGCGCAAAACTCGCGACGACGAACTCGATAGCGGCGATCCAGATTTTGTGTTTTTTCATGGCGATGAAATTGATTTAAAAGAACTTTTACGTGAGCAGATGATTATCGCCGAACCTCCGGCAGAGTGTCCCGAAAAAGACCCTGTTTCTGAAAAGTGTTTGCTTTGCGGAAAGAATCCCAATTACAGCTTGAATGAGGAAAGTGTAAATTTGTCCTCGAATTCTACTGGACAAGGCGTTGAAAACAGTGCATTTTCATCGCTCTCAAATTTGTTTAAGACACGAAGTTGATAGGAGTGTTTGTTATATGGCAATGCAAAAATCTAAGCGATCCCGCAGTCGTCGCGGTCAAGGTCGCGCTCACTTTTTTATGGTTCCCAAAGGGTGGACCTTTGTTAAAGAAACTGGCGAAGTTGTAGCTCCTCACCGAGTTTCAACCAGCGGTTGGTACAAAGGCAAAAAAATCTTTAAAACCAAAGACGAAGTTCGCGCTGAACGCAGCACGGCAACTCAAGAATAATTTCAAGGGCTCAGTTTAAAAAAGATCGGCTTTGCTGATTGATTATTTTGAGCCTAATTGATTGAGTTTCGTTTCAATTGGCTACGAATTTTAGATCCAAAATTTCTGGCGTAGGGGTGGGGGTTCCCTCTCGCGTTTTAAGTAATCAAGAACTCTCTCAGATCGTCGACACCAGCGACGAATGGATTCGCACTCGAACTGGAATTCAAGAACGAAGAATCATCGATCCAAGTCTCGGCGAATCCAATTCATCACTCTCAATTCTTTCTTCAAAAAATGCATTGGTCTCAGCAAAAATGGCGCCTGACGAAATTGATCTCGTCATTTGTTGTACGGCCACTCCCGACACTTGGATGCCCATCACTGCGGCGCGAGTGATTGCTGGACTCGGAATCAAAAATTGTGCTTCGTTTGATTTAAACGCAGCATGCTCGGGTTATTTAACAGGACTCCATGTTGCGGATTCTTTGATTCGAAGTGGAGCACACAAAAATATTTTAGTCATCGGTGCTGATGTTTTTTCCAGCATTTTAGATTGGACGGATCGAAAAACTTGCGTCCTATTTGGCGATGGCGCAGGAGCGGCGGTGTTGAGTCGTGTCGAAAATGCCAATCCCGAAACTGACTCCATGATTCTTTGCAGTCAGCTTTACACTTTGCCAGACACCAACGAATTTTTGGCCATTAAGAGCGGAGGAGTGGGGCGCACGCCATTTGAAAACCCGATTGATTCAGTTTCTGATTCCGGCAATGCATGTGATGCTCGCCCCTATGTGACTATGAATGGGGGCGAAGTTTTTAAAGCTGGATCACGTGGAATGGCCGAAGCTGCAAAAAATTTGATGGCTACGGCCAAAGTTGATCCTTCGCAGATTCGTTGGCTGGTACCCCATCAAGCAAATTTGCGTATTATTGAAATGGTAGCCAAATTGGCTGATTTCCCTATGGAAAAAGTTTACACAAATGTGGATAGATGGGGAAATACTTCGGCTGCGACTGTGGCTATCGCACTTGCTGAAATGTCGGAAAAAAATCTTGTTCAAAAAGGCGATTTGATTTTGCTTGATGTTTTTGGTGGTGGATTTACGTATGGAGCGATGTTACTTCGCTGGTGAGAATCAGAATTTAAGGAAATGAACACGATGAAAACTCTTTTTATGTTTCCCGGACAAGGTTCACAGTACATTGGAATGGCAAAAGATTTTTATCAGGAATTTGCTTCGGCCCGAATTGTTTTTGAGGAAGCCTCCGACAGTTCAGGTTTAAATCTCAAAAAATTATGTTTTGATTCGGATGAAGAAACTCTCAAGAAAACCGAAATCACACAGCCCGCACTCCTCACTAGCTCAATCGCAATTTGGAAGAGTCTTTGTGAGCGATTTCCTTTTGATTTGCAAAATTCAGTTTTTGCGGGTCACAGTTTAGGTGAGTACTCGGCGCTTGTTGCGATGGGGGCGTTGCCCCTCGCATCGGCTGCAAAAATTGTTCACCATCGTGGTTTATACATGCAAAATGCAGTGCCTGCCGGATTAGGCGGAATGTCGGCATTAGTTTTTAAACCAAAATCAGATTGGGCTGCACTGTCTACGGAATTGTGTGCGCAAGTGCGAGACGAGTTTGCAAAACGCGGAGACAAACTTTCGCTCATGCCAGCGAATTTTAATTCTCCCGAGCAAATTGTGATTTCTGGTCACAAAAAAGCCTTGTTGCGCGCTAAAGAAATGGTTGAAGCCAATGACTCGTGGTGTGTGCGTAAAGTGGTGGAGCTTCCTGTTTCTGCGCCTTTTCACAGTTCTTTAATGTTGCCCGCTCAAGAAAAGTTGTTGCCAGAATTAATGGCGGCTCCTTGGAAGGCGACTTCTCTTCAGTATATTGCAAACACAACTGCCAAAGCGCATACTGCAGAAAACGGATCTGAAATTGCTATGCGCTTGGCCGATCAAATTTCGATGTCTGTCAGGTGGGTCGGGAGCGTGCAGTTTGCGATTTCGCAAAATGTTTTGCGTGCAGTAGAAGTGGGACCAAAGGCAGTGCTTCAAGGCCTTTGTGCGAGGATTTCGTTTGAAGAAAAAAAACTAGAGACTTTTGGAATCTCAACGCTTGAGGAGATGAAAACCTATGAATCAAAATACGTTTGATTGTTTTGAACTACGAGGCAAATCTATTTTAGTGACCGGCGCAACTCGGGGAATTGGCAAAGGCGTTGCTTTAAAGTTGGGTCAAGCTGGCGCAAATGTTGGAGTGACTTATACCGGCAGCACCGAAAAAAGTCTTCAATCTGCAAATGAAGTTTGCGCAGAAATTGAAAACCTTGGCGCTAAAGCTAAAGCTTTTCGCTTAAACGTCAGCGACGAGACCAATGTTTCTGAAGTCGTTGATGCATTTTCAAAAGATTTTGGAAGTATTTGGGGTTTAGTCAACAACGCTGGAATGACTGTTGACCAACTTATGCTTCGATACAAAATGGAAGATTTTGATAAAGTTATGAACACCAATGTGAAAGGTAGTTTTCTTGTAACCAAAGCCTGCCTAAGATCAATGATGAAAAATGGTGGGGGCTCGGTCGTCACGATGTCCAGCGTGGTGGGCGAGATGGGAAATGCCGGTCAAAGCGTTTATGCGGCATCTAAGGCGGCGCTCATGGGTATGACCATGTCACTGGCTCGTGAGTATGGTTCTAAGAATGTCCGCTTTAATTGCATTGCGCCAGGTTTCATCGAAACTGATATGACTGATGCCTTGAAGGACGACCAAAAAGAAGCTTTGTTAAAAAATGTGCCACTGGCGAAACTTGGCCAAGTTGATGATATTGCATGGGGCTGCCTCTATTTATTGTCCCATGCGTCAAAATATGTCACCGGTCAAACCTTGAGTATCAACGGCGGCTTGTATATGTAATCGAAAGCCCAAGAAGTTGGGATATAAGGAGTGAATATGAACGTGGAAGAACGAGTTAAAAATATTATTGTCGAGCAACTCAATGTAGATGCTGAACAAGTAACTACCGAAGCATCATTTGTTGATGATCTAGGTGCTGATAGTCTCGACATTGTTGAACTCGTGATGACAATGGAAGAAGAATTTGATCTTGAGATTCCTGATGAAGACGCAGAGAAAATCAAATCAGTTGGTGACGTAGTCAAATACGTACAAGCGCGAAGCAAAGCGACAAACTAAGCTGATCAGCTAATCCAGAGCCAGGCTTTTAAGAAATAGCTAGGCTTTTAAAAAAGCAAAATGCAAAATTCAAGTTTTCCAAAACGAACGGCTCGTAACTCGGGCCGTCGTGTTGTTATTACCGGAATGGGATGCGTGTCGCCCTTGGGTCTCGATTTAAAGAGCACCTGGGAAAATGCCATCACGGGAAAATCGGGCGCAGCTCCGATTACGTTATTCCCTGCAGAAAACTTAGAAGTTAAATTTGCTTGCGAAGTTAAAAATTTTGATGGCAGTGTTTATATTCCTAAAAAAGATCTTCGCCGCATGGATCGTTTTATTCAGTTGGGAATCGCTGCCAGTTTTCAAGCGGTGGCTCAAGCACAGTTAGAAGAAAAACCCGTTCCAAAAGAACGCGTCGCTACGTATCTATCATCGGGCATGGGAGGGCTACCGGTGATAGAGACGCAGCATTCGATTGGACTAGAACGCCCCGATCGCATGACACCTTTTTTAATTCCTGCAATCATTCCAAATATGCTGGCAGGTCACGTCTCAATTATGAAAGGTTTTCGCGGACCCAGTTTTTGTATCACATCAGCATGTTCCTCTTCAGGTCACGCGGTAGGTGAAGCTCAAAGACTTATTGAACGTGGCGATGCGGATTGCGTGATTGCGGGCGGAGCCGAAGCCGTCGTCTGTATGATGGGCGTTGCAGGCTTTGCCAATATGAAAGCTCTTTCTACTCGAAACGACAGTCCTGAAAAAGCTTCACGCCCGTTCGACAAAGACCGAGATGGTTTTGTGATGGGTGAAGGCGGAGCTGTTTTGGTTTTGGAATCTCTGGAGTCGGCCGAAAGACGAGGGGTCGAAATTTTAGGCGAGATTGTAGGCTATGGTGCAAATTCCGATGCCTACCATATGACTAGTCCATCCGAAGGTGGCGAGGGCGGCGCAGATTGTATGCGATTAGCTTTAGCGGATGCTGAGTTAGATCCTACACAAATTTCTCACATCAATATGCACGGGACTTCTACTCCTCAAGGAGATGTGGCTGAAAGTTTGGCCATTCACAAAGTTTTTGGGGATCATGCAAAAACGATTAATTGCTTGTCGACAAAATCCATGACGGGGCATCTTTTGGGTGCAGCGGGCGCGTTGGAAGCCATTTTTACGACAATGGCACTTCGTCATTCCATTATTCCGCCAACCATTAATTTGGAAAACCAAGACGAGCGTTGCACGTTAAATTACACACCCCAAAAGGCAGTTGAACGGAAAATGGAATATGCACTTTCGAACAGTTTTGGTTTTGGTGGGACAAACGTGAGTTTGTTGCTGAAAAAAGTTTAATCTTGGGAGCAAACACATAGTATGTACAAATTTTGGCTTGCAGCCGGATTTTCTTTACCAAGCGTCTTAGTCGGTACTGCTTTGGTGGGAATTCTTGCGGTCGTCATGCAACAAGTGATTCAGAACAGCCAAAAAGGGTCGGCGGCCGTTTCGAACAAATTAAAAGTTGTAGATTTGAGCAGCTCTATTCGTTTACTGAGCACACAAGGTACAGTGTGTAGATTAGCTTTCCCTCCAGATTTGAAAATCGTGGATGATAACCCCATTGCTTTGAGCGAGATAAAAATTGGTAGTCAAATCATCGCTAAGAAAGATGAAATCACTCAGGGAGTGAAAATTACCCAAATTGAATTCACTCCTTATTTTGGTGTTTATGATCATACCAAGACTTTGAAGGCTGCAGCGATTCACTTAAAAGGTCTATTTGTGAACGAGGCCTATGGAAAAAAAGACTTCGATGAAAAAATTCCTTTTTTGGTAGAAACGCGTCCCGATGATAAAACAATTGACGCGTGTGCTGGAGCAAACGAGTACCCACCTGTAAAAATTTGTGAAGCCTTAGGACTTGAATACAATACCGCAACTGAAACCTGCGCAAATTTTAATAAGATTCAGGATTGCAAAACTTTGAAGGGTCCTGGTGCTTTGGTATATGGAGTGGATGCCAACGGAAATTTGCTATGTGAATTTCCACCACCCCCACCTGCCGTTCCCCCAGCACCCGTGATCAAGGAATATCTTTTTTATTATCCGTGGCAAAATATATACAAATCTAATGGAGATCCTCGCCCTTGCAGGGCCGCAGGGACTTGCAGTTATTGGGGCGGAGATGTGTCTACCACTGGAAATTCAGTTTCAGACTATTGCGGCCGAAGTGGATCAGGACAAGTTACCGCTGGAAATCCAACTGGAGCGTGCGCCGCATATGGGCTGGATTTCGTAATACTTCATTCGTGTCCTGCGGGGCGCACTAATGATAGGATTGTGCGTTGTCGAACAAAGTCGCCTTAAATTTTTAGAGATTTTTTACTGCTACGAGACGCGCTCAGGATGGCAAATCCCAAGCGCCCAATACTCAGCACTTCTGTAATATTTATTCCTTAGGAGCAGTGCATTTTAAGTTAATTTCTAGATTTGCACCACCGCTGAGAGACAGTGTTGATTTTTCGGAGGTTTCGGAATCTTTTTGAATTTTGACAGAGAGATTTGCATCAGCGGGATAGGGCTTGTCTTTGGCATTAGTTCGGCTGAAATTTATGGTCTCACGTTTACCTCTGTTGAGTCTTTGTAATACCTTTTCTAAGTTAATCGCTCCCGTAGAGGTTTGGAATTCAAGAACAGACTGGGAATTTTTATCGCCCACGTGAAGTATGAAATTCGCGCCATCTGTAAAAAGATTTGCGGTCATTGAGTGACCGAGCGCTTCACAATTTGCGACTTGAGTCCAAGCCTGTGAAGCCTGTGCTGCAATCATTAGAGACATCGATAATCCAAGTTTTATAAAATTCATAATTTCTCCTTAAAAAAATACGATGGAGATCTTCTCCATGGGAAGTTCCTATTGAATGAAACGTGTGCTTGAACTTAACTGAATCTTAACGTGACTCGTGTGAATATGTTATAAAAATATTTTGTCGCGATTGAGTGTTCCTTAGGAGCCCCTAGAAATTGTTACAGTTAAAAAGGGCGCCCCGAGTTGATTTCGATGGGGACCGCCATTTCTCGTCCGCCAGTGGGCTGATGCAAAACTCCTGTCGCATAAATTGCGCCGACATCTTCCTTTACGGAAATGATCCCTTCCACGAGACACTTTTCGGATTGACCCCCTGGGTATCCACCAACAATCAAAACAGCCCCAGCTCCCATAACATACGCGGCAGGAATGGAGGAGGGAACAGGGACAACAGAACCGCTTGTCCATTGCATAAGTAGCGGAGCGCTAGGATTGCTTGCTACTAAACCAGACGTGACTCCAGCTTTGGGCAAGGTTACAATGCCAGATACGCTTACGGTTTGAGGACGTTGGGAGATATTTTTTACCGTGACTTTTGCCCAACATAAGTTGGTGTTGGATTGGCAATCGGCCAAAGCGATAAAAGAAGAACTTCGTCCAGAGTGCGCATTGTTTGCCATCAATATGCTAATCATCAAAATTGAAAAGGTTGAAGCGGATCTCATTCGAAGAATCTTATAAGAATTTTGAGGAGTGTCAATCGTGGCAGCGCAACTCGGCGAGGTGCTAGAGCAAAATGCAAATTTGAGAAGTGATTCAATAAATTTATTGTTTTTTCTACAGAGAAGATTCCAGATTGAGATCGGAGCTTTCAGTGTCAAACTTAAAAATCTGTGAGGTGGACTCAAAATTCACAAAAAATATTTTTGTAGAATTTGAATCGATCCAAATATCTCTTACAGATTTCATCGAAGGATCACTTCCGTCTGAAGAGCTTAATATTTTTGTACCTAAATTGGTACTGAGATTCAATTTGGTGATGTGGCAGTCACCGCCGCTACCATGAGAAATTAAAAGCGAAGTTTTGTCTTTTGATGGTGACAAAGCATACATTGCGCTAAATGACTCAATTTCCCCTGTAGCGCTAAGGACGGTCGAAATTTTTCCTCCTGCGAGGTCAAGGGCCACAACTTTATATTCATTATCATCGGTGAGAGCGAGTGCGTAAGCGACTTCATTGAGAAGAGTGACTTCATAGAGATTTGTGAGTTTGAGCCCTTGGCTTGACACTTGATTCATTTCAAAGTTCGTAGGAAGTTGTTGGGAAATTTTGTGTACGCCAACAGAAATTGGTCCTGTGAATGACCAAGACTTGCGAATATAGACTAAACTATTTTCATCATCTGACAGATGAATTCTCATGGCAGGGTGATCTGCGGACAGCCTTCTTAACATTAAACTGTTCACATTCAGCTCATAAACTCCATTACTGAAAGTTCCGATGTATAATGTTTTTTTACTTTGACTAAATGCTATGGATGAAAAATTTGAAGCTTGCTCGCAGATGAGGTCCTTTCGATTTCCGCCATTGGGATCCAGTTGCGAAATTTTTCCCGCTTGCAAAACATAGTGTTTGGAATTGGCAGTATCGATTTCAAGCTCTTCCACAGCACTCAAATTGCCCGAAGGTGAATGAAATACACATTCCCCCACTGAAGGAAAGGAAACTTCCGGAGTTTTGTTATCTGTTTCTATCAAAGGGACTTGAGGAGGGGCATCATTTGGTGCGCTCTCGAGAGGAGGAGCCTCTCCACTGGAATTTGGATTCGGCCCAGTACCATTTACACTCAAGGACGACAGTGACATTCCGCAGCCTGCGAATAAGGCGAGAGTTAGAAGTATCAGGGACACGCGAATTGAAAAATGCTTATCCATGACCTTTATTATAGATAGTATTATTTAGCATTTTTAAAGTATTAAAAGATGTGCTTGAAACCTTCGAGGTTTCAACAAGTTAAGCTTGTTTATTTTTTTCTCAAGTTGGATTTCATCTACTTCTAATCTTCATTTGAAAATAATCCTTTGGATTTCGTAAAATATAAAAGGATAACAAAGGGGTGGTGTTATGTTTTTTCGGCAAAAAACAATTGATACGAACATGAAGCTTAGAAAGCCATTTAAGATGCTCATCACGTCATTACTGATGACTTTGGTTTTTCATGTTTCTTTCTCCATCGTATCAGATTCGAAATGGGAATTGAACAATGTGAGTGAATCGATTTCCGATAGTTCCTACTCTTTTGAAGCCAAAATTCAAAAGTTCTTGCGCAAACAGCTAAAAGGCAAAGTCAAGAAAGACTTCTTTTTTGCCTAATGTCGTAGGAGGATTGCCCCCTAGTCAATGACCCGCAGCGCCAGTCCTTCGAAATACTCTTAGAACTACAATTCCCTCGTTGAAGCCCTAAGTATAATTGTTTAAAGATTTCACAGTGAAACTATTTATTGCCTCGGATCACGCGGGCTTTGAGCTCAAAGAATTTCTTAAAAATAAATCTCAAATCAAAGGACTCAATTTTGAATGGGTAGACCTAGGCTGCGCTAACAAAGATTCGGTCGACTATCCTGATTATGCACAAATTATGTGCGAAAAAATTCTCGCAAAAAAACTTAGTTCCGAGCAAATGCTCGAGCCTCAAGGAATTCTTATCTGCGGAAGCGGAGTAGGGATGTCCATGGCTGCAAATCGCTTTAAAGAAATTCGCGCTGTGTTAGCACTCCGTCCAGATGTGGCCAAACTTTCGCGTGAACACAATGCCTCAAATGTTTTGTGCTTAGGTGCGCGAATTGTGAACGAGCTTGAAGCGGAATACATTGTTAGTGAATGGATAAAAACTCCCTTTGCGGGAGATCGCCATTTGAAACGAGTCAAACTGATGGATAAAAAACTTTAGAAGGAAGACTATGCAAAAATCAAAATTGTTTTCTGAAACTTTAGACAAAGCCGATCCCGATGTTCTGGCGATGATCCAACGCGAATACGCAAGGCAAGATCACCATTTAGAAATGATTGCCAGTGAAAATTATACCTCACGGGCGGTGATCGAAGCGATGGGGTCGGTTTTAACAAATAAATACGCTGAAGGCTTGCCAGGAAAACGTTATTACGGCGGATGTGAATTTGTTGATCAAGTGGAAGACTTGGCTCGTCAGCGCGTAAAAAAACTCTTTCAAGTGGGAAGCTTTGTTCCACACGTAAACGTCCAATCGCACTCGGGCGCACAGGCCAATCAGGCAGTCTTTCTTGCTTTCTTAAATCCCGGAGACACTATTTTAGCAGCAAGTTTGTCGCATGGCGGGCATCTCACTCATGGCTCTCCCGTCAATTTATCCGGAAAATGGTTTAAAATTATTCCCTACGGAGTTTCCGAAAAAGATGAACGCATTGATATGAATCAAGTGCGTGAATTGGCTATAAAAGAAAAACCCAAAATGATTATCACTGGATTTTCCGCGTACTCACGGAGTATCGATTTTGCCGCGTTCCGTGCAATTGCTGATGAAGTTGGGGCGATGCTGATGGTTGATATGGCCCATGTGGCAGGACTCGTGGCTGGTGGCGTTCACGCGTCACCATTCCCCCATGCCCATGTGGTGACCACCACAACTCACAAAACTTTGCGCGGTCCAAGATCCGGCATGATTTTGTGCCACGAAGAATTTGCAAAAAAAATTGATTCTGCAGTTTTTCCAGGATTACAAGGTGGTCCACTTGAGCATGTGATTGCGGCGAAAGCTGTCATGGCTGGCGAAGCCTTGAAACCCGAGTTTAAAATTTATGCAAAACAAGTTGTCCAAAATGCTCAAGCTTTAGCCCAAGCATTGGTGGCACATGGCTATCGTGTTTGCACCGGCGGCACAGACAATCATTTGGTAGTAGTTGATTTAAGTGCCAAAGGAGTTACTGGGAAAGAGGCCGAAGTTGCTCTTGATCTTGCCGGAATCAATGCCAATCGCAACACCATTCCTTTTGATAAACAAAGTCCTTTTGTGACTTCTGGTTTGAGATTGGGTTCACCTGCGGTCACAACTCGCGGCATGGGTGTTCAGGAAATGAAAATGATTGCGGACAAAATTCACAGCTCCATAGAAAAGCGCGCAGATATAAATGCGCTTGCTGGAATTCGAAAAGAAGTCTCGGCACTTTGTGCAGACTTCCCAATTTATGAGCGAGGACTTTTTTCGAGTCTTGAGTATCGAGGATAGTATAAAAATATGAATTGCCCATTTTGCCAAAATCACGAAACTAAGGTTTTGGATTCACGCCCAGATCAACAAGGGCAAAGTATCCGTCGCCGTCGTGAATGTCTTTCCTGCAGCAAAAGGTGGCGCACGCTTGAACGAGTAGAAGACGAAATGCCAATGGTTCTTAAGCGCAACGGCACGCATGAGGCTTTTATGCGAGACAAACTTTTTCATTCGATGAAGACAGCTTGTTCAAAAAGACCCGTGTCGGTTGGGCAACTGGATCAATCATTGGCCGATATTGAATGGAGCATTTTAGAAAAGGGCAACACCATTATACCCTCAATCGAAGTGGGGCAGATGGTTATGAATAAGCTCAAAGAACTCGATGAAATTGCTTATATTCGCTACGCCAGTGTGTATCGTAGATTTAAAGATGTTGGCGAATTGTTGTCTGAAATGCGGAGTTTGGTCGATTGAGCGAAGCACTTTTAGATCTCGCTGCAGAACAGGCAGCTAAAGTACCTACCTTCGCCGTGCACCCAAACCCAAAAGTGGGTTGTGTGATTCGAAGCAAAGATGCCAAAATTTTTTCGGGAGCCCACGTTTTTTTTGGTGGGCCACATGCTGAAATCAATGCCATTGCTGCTGCAAAAAATGCTGGAGCAGATCTTAAAGGCGCTGAAGTTTTTGTGAGTCTCGAACCCTGCTCTCATTTTGGAAAAACTCCTCCTTGCGTGCAAGCATTGATCGAGGCCAAAGTTTCTAAAGTTGTGATTGGGACGCTCGATCCCTTTCAAGGCCGAACTGGCATGGGGGTACAGGCCCTCCAAGCGGCACAAATAGAGTGTGAAACTGTAGAGCATCAAAAAAGTTTTGAGTTGAATCGGCATTGGATTTTTGCACAAAAATTTCAACGACCCTTTGTCAGCTTAAAAATCGCAACGACGGCCGATGGATTTTTTGCAAGAAACGACGGCGAAAGCAAGTACATCACTGGCTCGGCGGCTCGGGCCAAGGTTCACCAACTTCGTGCTGAGTCCCAAGGAATTTTGAGCAGTCGGCCGAGCATTGAAAGGGATGATGCCCGACTTGATGTTCGAAGCGAAAATTTTAAAGGAACTCAACCGCAAGTTTATGTTTGGTCTTCCAAAATGAGTTTTTCCCATGAACAATTAGAGATTTTACAAAAGCCCCTGCGCGTTTCTTTTCTAGATTCATCCATATCTTGGGACACCCATCTTTCCACTTTATTTAAAAAAGGTGTTCATCATTTATTGATCGAAGCAGGGCCAACGCTTTCCAGTGAGTTTCTCAGAAAAAAACGAGTTCAGGAACTTCATCACTTTATTGCGCCCAAATACTTTGGTGCGGGGCTATCGTTTTCAAGAGTCTTCGAGTTTTCAAATCTAGACGGTCTGGCCCACAAGTCGGTGAATTCAAACGTCTTAGAAGACGGCAATATTTGGATTTGTACTAAGTTTTATGATTTCAAGGACTTAACTTAGTGGTCTCACGTTCTTTATACTTTTAAGAAGTCCCAGAATCGTCTATAGGTTCTGACCTATGACTCAATTTCAAACAGACATGCATGTGGAACTAGAATTTACGCCTAATCCCAATACTTTAAAATATGTTTCCAGCGTTCCCTTAATGATTGCCGGCGCACATTCCTATAAAGATGCGGCAGCTGCCGAGAATAAAAGTCCCCTCGCTTCTAAACTTTTTGCTTTGGGCGGAGTTGGCGCGGTGATGGTTGCAAAGAATTTTGTAACTGTGACTCTAACTTCCCAAGATAGTTTAACCGAATTGAATGATCAGATTATTGAGTGCATTAAAAAGCATGTCATGAGTGGCGAGAACGCCGTAAACCTTGACGCTGTCGAAACTTCCAACCATGGTGCCGTGAGCGGCGATATGGAACAAAAAATTGTAAAAATTTTGGATGAAGAAATCCGCCCTGCCGTTGCTATGGATGGCGGAGACATCACGTTTGACCGCTTTGAAGAAGGCATAGTTTATGTTCATATGAAGGGCTCGTGTGCAGGTTGCCCTTCCTCCACAGCAACTTTGAAAATGGGAATCGAAAATCGCTTGAAAGAAGCTATCCCCGAAGTTCTCGAAGTTGTGGCTTTGTAGTCGATTGAAGAAAGAAAAAAATGTTCACAGGATTAATTCAAGAGTCAGCCCGAGTTTTGGCAGTTCATGATTCCAATCGTCTCATTATAGAAGCAACCAATAAACTTTTCTTTGAACAGCTTTGTGGCGCTTCCATTGCCGTCAATGGTGTGTGTTTAACGTTAGTCGAAATTCAAGTGAATGCCGACAAATCCAGCGCTCAGTTGAGTTTTGATGTATCCAGTGAAACTTTAAAGCGAAGTAATTTAGGAAATCTGGGCTTACAGTCCTTTGTGCATTTAGAGTTACCCCTTCAACTGGGATCTTTTGTCGGTGGGCATCTGGTGAGTGGACATGTTGACGGTGTCTGCGAAGTGAGTCAGGTAAATGAAATCGGAGACTACATTGAAGTCCATTTTTGTTTAAATGGAATCACGAGAAATAAAGTTGCTCCGCTGTTGGTCGAAAAGGGGTCCGTTGCCCTTGACGGTGTAAGTTTAACGGTCAATCAAGTGATTGATTCGTCAAATGTCACCGAGTTTGAAGTCATGCTCATTCCTCACACGCTTTCGATTACATGGCCTGAGGGGTTAAAAGTGGGTCAAAAAATTAATATCGAAGGGGACTTAATGGCTAAACATTTTGTAAGATTTCAGACTTTCAATTTAAATCAATCGCTTCCTACTCAAAAGGTGGAAGCACATTTGAACTATGTCTAATTCGAAGATTGAAAGCTCTTCCTCGCAGGTCGAAAAACTTTCTCGCTTTGCTCGAGTAAAAAACGCGATCGAATTCTTTCGTTCAGGAAAAATGGTCATTTTAGTAGATGACGAAGATCGCGAAAACGAAGGCGATTTGGTTATTCCTGCACAGTTTGCTACACCCGCTGCCATTAATTTTATGGCAACACATGGAAAAGGATTAATTTGTTTGGCAATGGCACCTGAACTTTTGGATCGCCTAGCATTGCCCATGATGACTGACGACAATCAAGCGCCTTACCAAACAGCTTTCACTGTTTCGATTGAAGCGCGTTCCGGTGTGAGTACAGGCATTTCGGCTCACGATCGAGCGCATACCATTCAAACGGCTATTCGCGAAAACGCTACTCGTTCGGATCTGGTAGTCCCAGGACACGTGTTCCCTTTGCGGGCGCGAAAAGGCGGAGTGCTGGTTCGTGCTGGGCAGACTGAGGGTTCGGTGGATTTGTCTGAACTTGCAGGCTTAAAAAAAGCTGCGGTTATCTGCGAAATTTTAAAAGAAGACGGCAGCATGGCTCGACTTGGTGACTTAGAAATTTTTAGTGCAGAACACAACATTCCCATCGTGTCTGTCGCCGAACTGATCGATTATCGCCTGCATTTTGACAACAACCTTGTCAGAGAAATCTCGGAATCCGAACTCCCCACCAAATATGGGGCGACTTTTAAAATCAAAGTTTTTCAATCGGATGTCGATAATAAAGAACATGTGGCGCTGGTTTTAGGAGAAGCAAAAGATTTTGCCCAAGCTCCCGTTCTCGTTAGAGTTCATTCAGAGTGTTTAACAGGAGATGTTTTTGGAAGTCTGAGATGCGATTGTGGCAGTCAGTTGGACGAAGCGCTAAAGCAAATTTCAATAGCAGGTCGCGGAGTGCTATTATATCTACGTCAAGAAGGGCGAGGCATAGGTTTAGCGAATAAGATTGCCGCGTATCATTTGCAAGACATCGAGCAGCTGGATACTGTAGAAGCAAACATAAAGCTAGGATATCCCGCTGATTTGCGTCAGTACGGCATTGGCGCTCAGATACTCAGGTCTTTGGGGGTAACTAAAATGCGTCTGCTCTCGAACAATCCGAAAAAGATCATTGGAGTTCAGGGCTTTGGCTTGGAAGTGATTGAGCGGGTGCCTTTGAAAATCGAAGCCAATGCGCACAATGAAAGTTATTTACGAACCAAACAAAAAAAGCTAGGTCATTTGATCTAATCGTGAGTCTTACAGAATCAAAAAATATTCTTAGTGCTTTGGCTCCTCAGGGAGTGGATCCCGAACTTTTCCGCATGCACTGCCAATTACTAAAACGGGTCGTGATTTTACGCACGTCTTGGTATCCTGAAGTTGTTGACTCACTTGTGATTTCGGCACTTGATTTTTTAACTGCGGCCGGCGTTCCGGAGTCTTCCATCGAAACCATTCGTGTTCCTGGATCTTTTGAAATTCCGCTAGCTTGCGACATAGTCCTGAATCATAAATCCGAGGACTGCCCACCTGATTTGTTAATTACGCTAGGCTGTGTCGTTCGCGGTGATACCCCTCATTTTGATTTTGTGTGCCAAGCAGTCAGTCAAGGGATCAGCCAAGTAATGTTAAAGTATCATACGCCCATCGGCTTTGGAATTTTAACTGTGGAAAATTTAGAACAAGCTTTGGCCCGTAAAGACAAAGGGGCCGAGGCTGCCCAAGCCGCACTTGCGATGAGCTTGCTAAAGCGACAAGTAGAACATTCAAAAATAAATTCTAAAAATCCAAAAATTAGAGGCCAAGAACCACGTTCCCTTTGAGAATTAATTATGGCATCAAGACACAGAAGTCGTGAACTAGCAGTGCAACTTTCCTATCAAATAGAATTTGCACCCAATGAGGTACTGAGCAAAAAAGTGCTTCAACTTTTCTGGGAAGAACAAGCCAAAACTGACGACACCAATCGCCCATTTTTTGAGTTTATTGTGCAAGGTGTAGCCGAACATCTGCCGGCGATTGACCGCAAAATCAACACCTTTTTAAAAAACTGGAAGATGGATCGTGTGGAAAAAGTGGATCTCGCAATATTGCGAGTCGCGATTTTTGAACTCTTTTTTTCGGAAGATCCCGAAAAACCTGATGCACCAGTGGTGATCAATGAAGCTGTAGAAATTGCAAAAAAATTTGGATCCCAAGGCTCGCCGGGCTTTGTTAACGGCTTGCTCGACGCTATGATGAAACCTTGAGGTTTTGTATTTGAAAGCTTTGTATTGCCACTTAGATTTTTCTCCCCATCTTTGGGCTACGTCCGTGGAAGTCCCCGAACAAAGTTCGTCTGAATCGCTTTGGGCACTGCGTTTGTCACGGCTTTCTCAAGCCTATCAGATGAATACGAAGTTCATTAACCCTCGCAGAGTTCACGATGATGATCCATTTGTCGTTTTTCCAAAAAATCATTTTTTTAAATTTTTATATTTTTATACGGGTACTCAAAATCTGGTTCATGAGAAGTCATTTTGGGAAATTTTGCGTTCGCAAGTCCCCGAACAGCATTCTTCGCGTGTGGATGTTTATGTTCATGGATATGAATCTCTTTTGTTAAATAAAAGTGCTCCCAAAGAACTTATGATTCACCTTCAACAGTTTGATGATTTGGTGATCCGAGAAACTTTGCATCAAATGAATGCACCTCTTGGAATATAAAAGACTGGAAAATTTGAATTGAAAAAAAAAATTGTGTCCGCAACATCAATACGCGAAATTGCGCGCAAAAGACTTGAAGAAAAAGAAAATTCAAGCAGCAAAACTCCACGGATGGGACTTTCTCATTTTGATCCTTCGCGCGCCAAAACATCGAGTACTCAAGATTTGCTGGAGGTTGTGGGCGAAGATGTTCATCGATTTAGTTACGGCCAATTTCAAGAAGTCCAAGGGGATTCCTGCATCATTGCCTTAGTGAGTGAACGTGGTGAATATGAGTTGGAGGAAAACTCCTCCGAGATTCGTCGACTCGCGCAAACCTTGGGTCTGCAATGTTTAGAGTTGTTGGCTATCCATCCAAAACGCAAGCCTGTTCCTGCAACTTATCTTGGAAGCGGAACATTAGAAAAAATTGCCGAAACCATGGCGAAACGTTCCATTACAGCACTGATTGTGGATGCCCCACTAAGCCCTGCCCAAGTGCGGAATATGGAAAAAATCTTAAACCGTCCAGTTGTCGATCGTGAAGGTGTTATTCTTTCTATTTTTAGCAGACATGCGCAGTCTGCATTGAGCCAAATCCAAGTTGAGCTCGCCTATTTAAAATATTTACAGCCTCGACTCACGGGAATGTGGTCGGGCTTGTCGAGGCAAAGAGGTGCGCGCGGCGGTTTGGGTGGTCGAGGACTAGGGGAATCACGCTTAGAACTTGATCGACGTGTTGTGAAAGATCGCATCAGCTCGCTTACTAAAAAATTAAAACAGGCCGAAAAGTCTTTGAGTGTCCAATCCAACAAAAGGTCAGCGCTCCCACGCGTGGCTTTAGTTGGCTATACCAACGCTGGAAAATCATCGCTCATGCAAAAACTTTCGGGAGTGGAGGTGGAGGCGCGAAATGAACTTTTTAGCACTCTCGACACTACGGTAAAACAAATGCAGCCTCCCACCGAACCTCCCATCTTGGTGAGTGACACCGTGGGTTTTGTGAGAGATTTGCCCCATGATTTGGTTGCGACCTTTAAAACAACTCTTCGTGAGGCATCTGAAAGCCGTTTGCTTTTGCATGTTCTCGATGGAAGTGCGACTGATTGGTATGAGCAATTTGAAACCACAGAATCGGTTTTGCAAGAGCTGGGAATGAATCAGGACAATCGTATTTTGGTCGTGAACAAAATGGACAAATTGGGACTTCGATTTAGGCTCCGCTATGCCGAAATTGTTCGAAATCTGTCAAAGCATCCGCAGTATGTATCGCGCGTTGCGGTAAGCGCTGTGACAGGGGAAGGCCTTGAGGTTTTGAAACGCGAAATCATCCGCTTTTGTGGTGTCAAAATTCCTGACTGGCTGCAATCTTAGCTTTTCTATCATTTTCTATCTGTGAAAAATTCGACTATATTGTTTTGGCGATGTCAGATGAGTCTCCTTCAGCCACAATCCCTCCAAAGTCCGAGCTTTTCCACGTTTTTGTGGTTTCCGATGGAACCGGCGAAACGGTAGAAAACACAGTTCGCGCTACCTTAAAACAATTTGATGATTCTCGCGTTAAAGTGACTCGATATAAAAATATTCGCAATCGCGAGCAAGCTGAAGCCATCATTGAAGAAGCCGAACGAAAAAATGCTGTGCTTATTTTTACAGTGGTTAGTGACGAAGTCCGAAATGCACTCAAAACCGCGCCCGAACGGCATAAAGTCAAGGCCATTGATTTATTCGGCCCCATGATTGATATTTTCGTCGAGCATTTGGGTACGCCTTCAAAATCTGAACCGGGGTTACTCCATCAAGTGAATGAAGCTTATTTTAGACGCATCGAGGCCATGGAATTTACGGTCAAACACGACGATGGTTCTAATGTGGAAAATTTGAACCGCTCAGACATTGTTTTGGTGGGTGTGAGTCGAACCTCCAAAACACCGCTTTCGATTTATCTTTCACACAAAGGATTTAAGGTTGCCAACGTGCCTTTAGTTAAGGGCATTGAACCGCCGCAGTCCCTCTTTCAGGTGGATCAAACTAAGATCATTGCCTTGACAATTAATCCTGAACATTTAGCTAAGATTCGACGAGAGAGATTGGTCAGAATGGGGCGCGATCCTGCTGGAGACTACGCAAGCATTCAACACATTCATGAAGAAATTGAGTGGGCGAGAAGCCTTTTTGCCCGAAATCGCAGGTGGCCGGTCTTTGACGTGACCAACAAAGCGTTAGAAGAAACCGCCTCTGAAATCGAAAAAATCGTAAATTCCAAAATGCGGATGCGTTGATTTATCCCCAAATACCCTTATACTGGAGATGTGAGAGAGCTGCGTCAAAGATTTCTAGGATTTGCTTTTGTTATTGCCGCCCCTTTTTCATTTGCACAGGAAACACCTGAGCGCTTTGTTCCAATTCCCGAATCTGCCGTTGAAAAATTTTTAGTGGCATCGCAATATGGTCCCGAAGAAGCAGTTCTTAACGCCGCGTTTCCCCGGGATGGCAAATGGGAATTTAGTGGGGGATATGCTTACTCACCTTTTTCGTCACTCATGCAATACCAAGGCTGGAGTGGCGCGCTTACCATTCACATTAATCGCCGTCATGCCATTGAACCGCTATATTATGTACAGCAAAAAGCCGTGCCAACTGATTTTTTGAACACGCAAGTTCGTGACAAAATTTTAGATGCCAATGTGCGCGATGCAACCAAATTTGATCTTCCCAAAGAAAGTTTTGGCGCGAGTTACTTATTTTCTCCTTATTATGCAAAAATGCACATTACCGAACGCACTGTGACTCATTTTGATGTGTACCTTGGCCTAGGTGCTGGGCTAATGCGGAGTTATCCCCAAAGTTTGTCAGGGATTGCGGGAACGCTTGAAAATCGACCCGCAGCGCTTGTGACTGCGGGAATGCGTTTTTTACTTCCTTCTCGATTTGGACTTCGTTTAGAACTTCGAGATTTTATTCACGCAGAAAGAAATTTTGGCAAGACCTTTACAGCCAACACTCTACAAATTTCTCTCTCGACGTCGATCTTTTTTGGTGCTTTTCCTTAGAGTCACACATGTTTGAAAGTTTACAAAAGCGCTTAAGCGGCGCACTAGGAAAAATTCGAGGCCTCTCACGCATTTCTGAAGAAGACATTGGAAATGTTTTGGCAGAAATCCGAACGGGATTGTTAGAAGGCGATGTTCATTTTCGAGTCACTCGGGATTTTTTAGCTCGCGTTAAAGAACGTTGCCTTCGCGAAGATGTTATTAAAGCCCTTAGCCCTGAACAGCAAATTTTAAAAGTTCTCCATGAAGAACTCACGACAATTCTGGGCGGCCAAGGAAGAGATCTTAATCTCAGTACTGCGCCTCCAGCCGTAATTTTGATGTGTGGCTTGCAAGGTAGTGGCAAAACAACCACTACAAGTAAATTAGCACTTCTCCTAAAAGGGCAAGGGAAACGTGTAGGGGTGGTTTCAGTAGACGTCAATCGCCCTGCCGCCATGGACCAACTCGCAACTCTGGCTCAAAAAGTTGAAGTGACGGTTTTACCTTCCAGTCCAAGTGAAAAGCCCAAGGACATTGCGGCTCGCTCGATAAAATTGGCAAAAGATCAAAATTTGGAAGTTCTCATCATCGATAGTGCAGGGCGCCTGCAGGTTGATGATGAACTCATGAGTGAGTTAAAAGAAGTTCGGGACATCTCGCAACCCTCTGAGGTCCTTTTAGTAGTGGATTCAATGATGGGCCAACAGGCAGTGGATGTTGCCGAGGGCTTTGACCGAGCCGTTGGTTTGACGGGATCGATTTTGTCAAAATTGGACGGTGATACTCGCGGTGGAGCCGCTCTTTCACTGGTCGCGGTGACTGGAAAGCCCATAAAATTTATTGGCACCGGAGAACGTGCTTCTGATTTAGAAGCATTCCACCCCGAACGTATGGCTTCTCGCTTGCTCGATATGGGTGATGTGTTGAGTTTGATCGAAAAGGCCGAACGCGTGATCAGTGAAGACGAAGCCAAACAAGCCGCTGCTAAAATGCGCAAATCTGATTTTTCGCTGGAGGATTTTAGAGATCAGTTAAAAATGATCGGACGTATGGGGTCGATCGGTGGTCTGATGAAAATGTTGCCAGGAATGGGCGCTATTTCGGAACAACTTGACGCTGTGGATACTGAAAAAGAAATGAGTCGAATCAATGCCATTTTGAATTCGATGACTCCACATGAGCGACGCATCCCTGAAGTTTTAAACGGCTCTAGACGAGCACGAATTGCCAAGGGGTCGGGAACTGATGTTTCTGACGTCAATGGGCTTGTAAAACGCTTTCTTGAAGCCCGCAAGGCAATGAAGCAAATGGGAAAGATGATGGATGTCATGAAGTCTTTTGGTGGGGGCGGAAATCCCGGCCAAATGCCTGGAGGCGGGGCTAATAATCCTTTTGCCCGTAGAGGTGGTAAGGGATTTGGACGCAAATTTTGAGGAAAATTCATTTTTCCTGATGTTTAAGACTTGAAAAAGCCTATGGGATCAGCCATAACGCTCATTCTTAATTAATTGTTTTTTGGAGGTTTTAAATTTATGGTCGTAATCAGACTTTCTCCTAGTGGCCGCAAAGGAGATTTGGTTTATAAAATTACTGTGTGCTCGAAAGCTGCAAAACTCACTGGAAAATACATCGAAAAATTGGGCATCTACAAAGTGGGAACCCAAAAAGACGTATTCGCTGTGAAAACCGATCGTTTGAACTATTGGCTTTCCAAAGGTGCGCAAACTTCGCCTTCATTGTTAAAAGTTTTTCGCGATAACAAAGTTGAACTTTATCAGGCTCCTTTGAAAGCTGCTAAACCCAAAGCTGCAAAGGCTAAACCCGTAAAAGCTGCTGCTCCTGCTACAAAAGAGGCATCAGTAAAAAAAGAAGCTACAAAAGAAGCGCCTGCAAAAAAAGCAGCCACCGCTGCTAAGAAAAAATAATCACACTTGAGTGTGAATACAGTAAATCCCGCAGTCGAAAGTTTTTCGATCATACCCCTAGCTCGAATCGTCCGTACCCACGGATTTCCGAAGCTGGGGGTTTGTATTTTTAAAGCTGACCTTTTTCATCACGATGCCTCCCTCTTTAAGGGCCGGAAAAAAATCTTTATCAGTTTAGATTCGCAAGAATTGAGCTTTCGTCCCTCAGAAATTCAGTGGCAAGAAGTCGAAGTCGCGGCTCCCATTTCCCCCCAAGCAGGAAGTTTTTCGAATGCTAAAGGGATTTTAATTCCCTTAAAATTTCCAGAAGACTCGTTACGAAATTTTTTGGTTGGAATGCCGCGAGAAGCATTCCCACCACTACAAAATTCCTTCTACATTCATGACGTCCTAGGCATGAATATATTTGACGAAAATCAAAATCTCATTGGCAGCATCAGGGGCTTTGAAGACAATGGGGTGGGGACCTTACGTTCGGTAAATTTTGTCATTGACCGTGCTGGCGCAAAAAGCTTTTCGGTACCCGTTGCCTGGTTCTCCAATTCGGACATTCAAAATGCGATCTCGGATCGTGATTTTAAAATTTGTGCTGAAGGTATTGAACAATGGTTCCTAGACTCTCCCATCCCAAACGACGAAAACTAAGGACTTAAAAAAAGACTTAAAAAAAAGGCAGAGCGATGACAAATAATATAAAGCCGAGCATCGATATTCTCTCACTTTTTCCGCAGACTGTGCGCTCGGTTTTGGATTCTTCGATTTTGCGAAGAGCGCAACTCAAAGGCGAAGTGGAATTGCTAGCTAGAGATTTGCGCGACTATTCACAAGACAAGTATCATTCAGTTGACGACTCTCCTTTTGGCGGAGAGCAGGGCATGCTTTTTTCTCCAGAAATTGTTGATCGTGCTTTTGAGGCTCAAGTGGCTGAAGTGGGATCCCGCGAGAATTTGAAAATCATTTATCCTTCACCTCGAGGCGCGCAATTTAACCAAACGTGGGCTTCGCAGTTGGCCGAGTGGTTGGGACAATCCAAAAAAATCAGCACTGCTCGCCGCATAGCAATTCTCTGCGGACGTTATGAAGGAATTGATGAGCGTATCAATCAAAAGTGGGTTGATTTAGAAATTTCCATGGGGGATTTTATTGTCACCGGCGGTGAGCTGCCTGCTTTAACGCTGACGGATTCGATTGTGCGATTACTCCCTGGAGTTCTAAAAGACGAGCGTTCACATCGAGAGGAAAGTTTTTCGGACGGACTTTTAGAGTATCCTCAATACACCAAACCCCGTGAGATTTGGGGGCTCAAAGTACCGGAAGAGCTTTTAAGTGGGCATCACAAAAACATCAAACGATGGAAAATAGTTCAGAGCCTTCATATGAGTTTTTGCTTTCGGCCAGACTTGATTGACGCTCATTCGGGTGATGGTCTTGAGCCATGGGCGCAGGAACTTTTGGGGCATTTTAAAAAGCGCCTGGAGCAAAGAAGGCCTTTTTAAGTAGTTGCGAATGATAACAATAGCTTACGCTGGATGCCATTAGTCGCTCTGAGAAAATTTTTCTGTTTGATTATCGATACTTGACCAGTAGCCCATCTTCGGTTTATCACCGATCCCCTATGAAAAAGTCCGAACCCAAAACAAAAAAGACTCAACTGACTCGACTCGAAAAACTCTCTTCGATCACTCTTAAAACTGATCTTCCTGATTTTAAATTTGGTGACAAAATTATCGTCAAACAAAAAATCAAAGAAGGTGACAAATTCCGAGTTCAAAATTTTGAAGGAATCGTTATCGCACGCAATGGCCGCGGCGTGAATGAAACTTTTACTGTGCGTAAAGTTTCTTCAGGCGTGGGCGTGGAACGCGTTTTCCCTTTGCACTCTCCAATGATTGCCGGAATCGAAGTTAAAGTTGCAGGTTTTGTTCGTCGTGCAAAACTTTATTATCTCCGTGAACTCGAAGGTAAAGCTTCGCGTATTCGCGACAAGAAATTGAAATTGTCTGTTGCTCAATCTGGCTCAGCTGCGAAAGCTTAGTTTTTGTTCGAAACTTTTTAGTGAAAAACGTTAAAGTTTCGGCAAAAGAATCCCTGGTGCCTTCGGGTGACCGGGGATTTTTTTTGCCTAAAAATCCGAGTGAATTTGATTTTGTCATAGGCCTCGATGAGGTCGGTGTGGCCTGCTTGGCTGGACCGGTTGTGGCCGGTGCTTTTGCCTATCCGCTGCAGGGAACTTTTGTTGAAACTTTTCAAAGTAGTATTCGAATTCACGACTCAAAAAAACTCAGCGAAGTTCAACGCGAAACTGCTGAAGATTTTTTGCGAACAAATTTTCAATCTCAATGTTACTCCCATGTTGCACAAGCAGACGTGGAAGAAATCGACAAGATCAACATCTATCACGCTTCGGGGCTTGCAATGTCGCGGGCACTTTTTGGAGTTACCCAGCAAATTGAAAGTTCCTTTGGAGCAAACTATCGTGCGATGGTGTTTATCGATGGGAATAAAATTCCTATGGCACTCCGAAAGCTCACATCGAATTTAAACTTTCAATGCGTCGTCAAAGGTGATGGGAAAATTTTTGCAGTTGCCTGCGCTTCAATTTTTGCCAAAAACTTTCGCGATCAGATGATGAAAGACTTGAGCGAAAAGTTTCCCGGTTTTGGTTGGGAATCGAATGTGGGTTATCCCACCCCAGAGCATAAACAAGCTATTTTAAAACAAGGGGTAAACGAATTTCATCGCCGCAGCTTTGCCCCAGTGCGGGAATATCTGGAACAACACTTGTAGAGGGATGGGCTATCATGCCTATTCCCTCAGCTCCTATAAAAAACAAAAGTAAAACTGACAAAGCGGTATGGTCGCAGGCCCTTGTTCTCGCTCATCTCAAATCAAAAGACTTCGAAATCATCGAGACCTGTAGTTATCGGCTGAGATCTGAATCCCTTGGACTGGGAGAAGTGGACATCACGGCTTATGATCCAAAAAGTAAGGCATTGCTTGTGATCGAAGTTAAGGCTTTAGACGTTCTGCATTATGGGGTTCCTATTCTTTCAAAAGCGCAAAGACTAAGACTTCAGCGATCAAGAATTTTTCTGCAAAATTCTTATCGGAAGAGGCTGCTAGTAGCGGAGACACGACTGATTTTGGCCATTGTCCATGGCCCAAGAAAACATCCTAAAGTCGAATTTCTTGAAAATCCCTGATATCCTCAGAGCATGTCTAATTTTTTGAAGTTTTCTTTAAAAATGACTTTTGTCTTTTCAATCATTTTTACGAGCCAACAATCTCATGCCGCGCTCAACAAACCTCGAATTCTTTTTATGACCTCTAGCTACGGTGTGATGCTAGGCTCAGTTGCGGGCTTTGCCTCGCTGGCTTTTTATGAGAGCCCTGGGGCACACACGCGAAACGTGGCACTCGGAGCAAGCTTGGGCCTTTATTCTGGGATTTTGCTTGGAGTGTACATGATTTATTTAAAGGAAGATCCCAACGCACGCCCCGAACCCGAAGAGGAAGAAGAAGACGCAAGAATGAAATTGCACTCGCCCGCGACATACTCGTATGTCCCAAACAAGGTCCCTTCAAAAAATTCTATTTTGCTATTCCCGCATATTGGAACTGATTCTTTAGGCACAATTCCAACTTTTGGAATTGCTGCTAAATTTTAAGCTCATAGCTTTTTGAAACAGAATCCAAATAATTGACGGCAATTTAAGACTTATCCACTTACGTTTTGTTTGTAAAAAATGCTAAAATCTTTTCCTAGGTGAAGTCTTTTAAATTCAATTACTTGGCCCTCCGCGTGAAAAAATCTTCGCCATCGTTTAACCTTTTCCAGTGTTGGCAGAGTCTACATAGACGAAGAGGTAGGCTGTTAAAGCTCGCTTGCAGCACCATGGGATTTCCGAAAGGGGTTCCATCGTGAGTACAGATGACAAAGCCCTTGTTGAACGACTGAAAAGTGGTGATCAGGGTGCCTTTGAAATTTTAGTGCGCTTGCATTATCGATCGGTGTATTCCGTTGCTTTTCGATATGTGCATGATCACGGTACTGCAGATGACGTGACACAAGAGTCCTTCCTCAAAGCGTTTCATGCCATCGGAGGCTTTCGTGAAGAAGCGAGTTTTAAAAGCTGGCTCTTGCGAATAGCTTCGAACACGGCAAAAAATGCTTTGAGATCTGCTGGGAAGAGGCAGATGGTGGACATCGAAGATGTGGACGTCAAAAGTGTGCATGCAGAGTTTCACAGGCTTGAGGATATGCAAACCGCGCAGATAATTAACTGGGCGGTTTCAAAACTTCCCCCCAAGCAACGCCAAGCTTTGGAGTTGAGAATCTATGAAGATCTCAGCTTTAAAGACATAGCTGAAGTGATGGAGTGTCCTTTCGACACTGCCAAAGCAAACTTCAGACATGCTCTTCAGAACTTGAAAAAAATTCTGGCACTGGAAAAAGACGGTGTCGGGATGCAAGAGCTCAAGCAGGCTTATGAGAGCTTGAGCCAGGAGGATGAAGGCAGTGAAACACAATAAAGAAGAATCTTGGAAAAAGATCTTATCTGAGGCCGAAGGCGAAAGCTTGGATGTGGGCTCCCAAAAAACTTTGAAGATGTTGCTCAAGCACGCACATCAAATTCAAGCAGAACATCAAGCTCCGATTTCTTATGAATCAGAATTATTAGAAAAACTTAAGGCTAAATTGCCCGTGCCTCAGCAACTCAAACAGAGAAGCTATAATAAAGGTGGTGCAAGTCCTGGATTGCTAAGCGACTTCTTTGCATTTTTGCGAACCCCCCAACTTTCATGGGGCTTGTCTGGAGCTATGGCTGTTTTTGTTGCAGTGTTTTTGTATTCTCAAAAAAATCTTAGCGTTAATCCAGCCCAAGTGGCGCAGAATCAAAATGACTTGTTAAGTGAAACTGCCACTCGCGGAGGTGAAGAGGTGGCAAATGATTGGCTGGCAAGCGTAGGTGACGTTGGCATTAGATCCAAGTCTGGCCGATCGTTGTCCAGTTTGGTTGAGGAACTAGAATCAAATCATGATGCCAAAGCAGTAGATCAGGCTTTGGATAAAGTTGCCGCAGAGATGGGGATGAAAAACCTCTAGTGTTAGGATAGGATTTGAATTGAGATGAAAATGTTGTGGTTGGGGTTTAAAAAAACAATTCTATTTGTATTGCTAGTGATTCCTGCTGCCCTGAGTTTGGCGGATCATCATGAGTCGGCGTTGATCAGGGATCGATTGAATCGAATCTTTTACTGGCAAATTGCGGACGAGTTAAAGCTTGCCCCTAAGGCCGAAAAAGACCTTCAAATTATTATAGATGACATTCAAAAGCTAAGGAACTTGGCGCTGGAAGAACGTCAGAAATGCCTGGACGAACTTAAGAATCTCGAGAAAAATATTTCTTCTCAAAATGCTGAGCCTATCTTAGTGCGCTATCAAAGTGCTTTGATCAAATTGGCAAAACTTGATACCGATGAACATGAGAGATTAAAAAAGCTTCTTGGGTCCGAGTCATTGGCGAAGTTTTATTTGGTCAGAGAATCCGTGGCTGAAAAAGTGCGTGCAGCATTGAGGCAAAAAGAACTCGATCCATCAAAACATAAATAAGTCTCAAAAAGAACAAGAAAACTCTCCCCTATGAGGCTTTGACTCGATAGTTAGCAGGGACTAAGTATGGGGACTAGTATGAGTCAACCCGGACTTGAAACTTCTCCGAGCACTTTCACCAAAAGCGACCAAGAACTCATTGATCTTATTTTGATTGAAAAGAAAAAATTAGGATCCCAACTCATGATTCTTGGTCATCACTATCAGCGCGCAAGCATTGTTAAATTGGCTGATAAAATTGGCGATTCTTTTGGATTAGCTAAAGCTGCTGCCGAGGCAAATGATGTGCAAAAAATCGTTTTTTGCGGAGTCCGTTTCATGGCCGAAAGCGCAGCGATATTGTGCCGTGATGATCAAAAAGTTTATCATCCGGAACCAGAGGCAGGATGCCCTATGGCTGATATGGCTCCCATGGATAGCGTTGAATTGGCTTGGCAATATCTTAGCCAGCACCCTCAACTCAAAGATAAAAAAGTTATTCCCGTAACCTATATGAATTCCCATGCACCGCTGAAATCTTTTACTGGCAAAAATGGCGGACTGGTTTGCACTTCCTCAAACGCCAAACAAGCGTTGGAATGGGCTTATCAAAATGGAGATGTCGTATTCTTTTTTCCCGATCAACATTTGGGACGCAATACCGGCAAAAATTTGGGTTTTAGTGAGGAACAAATGCCCGTCTGGTATCCCTCCAAGCACCAAGGGGGAATTGACAATTTTGAAAAATGCAAAATGATCTTATGGAATGGCAATTGCCCTGTGCATATGAAGTTCCATGCTCGAGATTTAAGATTTGTACGCAAGCATTTTCCGCAAGCAAAAATTGCCGTGCATCCAGAATGCACAGCCGAAGTTGTTGCTCTAGCAGATGCCGTGGGTTCTACTGAGTTTTTAGTAAATTATGTTCGCGGGCTCAGCGCCGGATCCCAAGTTTTTGTGGGCACTGAGGTCCATTTGATCGATCGTTTGAAAGCCGAAAATCCTAAAATTAAAATTGAGGCGCTATTCCGGTCTTTGTGCCCGACAATGTACATGGTGGATTTGCAAAAACTTTTATATTGCCTCCAAACTTTTGATGAAAAACTCCTCGTGCCCATGGAGTCTGTAAGCAAAGCTCAAGCAAAACTCTCGCTAGAAAGAATGCTCGCTTTGCCCCGAAATGGTTAAATCATGATAGACAATCCAAAAATTTTTATCCAAAAAATTTTAGAAGAAGATTGCTGGGACCAGGATTGCACAACTAAGGCTTTGTCCGATTACTTTAAAATTCAAAACAAAAAGCCTCCTAAATTATGTGAGTTTCATATTCTGTCTAAAGACACAGGCGTTTTTGCGGGAACAGAGTTTGTGCAACTTTTGGGCGAAATCGTGGGATTTGTGCCACGATTTTTGGTGCAAGATGGAGAAGAATTTGCCCATGGGGATTTGCTTTTTGTGGCAGAAGCGGATCCTTTAAAAGTTCTCTCATTCGAGCGAAGTTTGCTCAATGGATTGCAAATTCTGTGCGCGACGGCTCGCGAAACGCGCAAAATGGTGCAGGCAATTCACAAGCATGCTGCTCTTAAAAAGCTAAACAAAGTCCCAGGCCTTTATCACACTCGAAAAACAATTCCTTTGTTTCGATATTTTCAGTTAAAAGCAGTTGGATCTGGTGGAGGGATGTTACACCGCTCGAATTTGCGAGAAAGAGTTTTATTAAAAGAGAATCATAAGTATCTTTTGCAACGTGAACGTCTGAATTTTGAGGGTCTTGTAGAATTCGCATTAAAAGTAGATCCTCGAGCCATGATTGAAGTGGAATCTTTTGATGAGGCCATCATGGTTTGTAGTCTTGGCGCTCATCATATAATGCTGGATAACTTTTCACTTGAACAAGTTCAAAAAACATTAAAAGCCCTCAAAGGTCGAGTGGATATTGAACTTTCAGGCGGAGTGACTTTAGAAAATCTTGATCTTTTTGTGCAAGAGGGAGTTTCGCGTATTAGTTCTTCGCACATGACTATGAGGGCTGGCGCCTGTGATTTGTCACTTGATTGGACGATGAAATAAATGACTCGAACTGCGAATCTCAACACACCCTTAGAGACTGACGTATTAGTCATAGGTGGGGGAATTGCTGGTGGCGTTTGCGCATTAAAGTCGGCAGACTTAGGTCATCGCGTAACTTTGGTAAAAAATGGAGAATCTGCAACGGGATGGGCGCAGGGGGGCATTGTGTATGGGCCCATTGTTGATCCTAAACTTTTAGAGAAAGATATTGTTGAAGCCGGTGCAGGTCACAATTATTTGCCAGCAGTAAAACTTTTGGTAGAGGAATCTGCCCAAAGTGTTGATCGTTGGCTCATTGAACGATTAAAAGTTCCCTTTGATAAACGGGATGAAAATCATTTTGATTTTGCAATGGAAGCTGCACATTCTGAAAAGCGTATTCTGCATGTCAAAGATGCGACTGGACGCTCGATCATGGCTTCGCTTGATTCGGCGCTGCTCTCTCATCCAAATATTGAAATTTTGGATGCTTCCGTGTTGGATTTGCTTCTTAGCGACCGGAACGATTTACGGCGCGAAAAAAGTTTTAGTGTCTCTCGATGTGTTGGAGCTAATGTTTTTTTTAAAGAAACTCAAAACGTACAAAGTATCGTGGCAAAATCTACACTGCTTGCAACGGGTGGATTTTCGCAACTTTTCTTGCATTCGACGGGACCCGAAACTTCAAGGGGTGATGGAATAGCTGTCGCTCATCGAGCTGGGGCGCGTACTCTAGATTTGGAGTTTGTACAGTTTCACCCTACAAGTTTATATGTTCAAGGGAAACCTAGGCGATTGTTGACGGAAGCTCTTCGCGGCGCAGGAGCAAAGATATTGAATTTTGCAAAACAATCTTTTGTTGATGAGCTGGCACCTCGTGATGTGGTGGCCCGCGCTATTCATGAAGAGATATTAAAGACTGGCAAAGATCATGTGTGGCTGGATTTGCGTTCCATTGAAAATATCGAAAATAAATTTCCAAACCTCATCAAACTTTTGAATGAAGATCATTTTGATTACAAAACAGAACTCATTCCCATTGTTCCTGCAAGCCATTATACGATTGGTGGAGTTTGGACCGATCTCAATGGCGCAAGCAGTGTATTAGGTCTTTTTGCGGCGGGTGAGGTGGCCTGTACCGGCTTGCACGGGGCGAATCGCTTGGCATCGACCTCACTTTTGGAAGGCCTTGTTTTTGGCGAACGCGCGGCTGTTGCCATGGGACGCTATATGAATTTGTTAGCCCCGATTGATTTTCAACCTAGACCTTGGGTGGCAGAAAAGGCATCAGTCGATCCTGCTTTGATGGCGCAAGACTGGCAATTGTTACGCCAAACCATGTGGAACTATTTGGGTTTGGTGAGATCTGAAAGACGTTTGGCACGTGCGGAAAGAATTTTGGTCGAACTTCGCACCGAAGTAGAAAGTTTTTACAAAAAAAGTGCACTATCTCCGGAGTTAATACATTTACGAAATGCAGTTTTGGTTTCGACATTGGTACTCTACGCAGCTCTGCGAAACACGCGCTCAATTGGTACACATTATTTGAAGCAAAACTATTAGTACTATGAAAAAGCTTTCAATTTTTGGCGTCTTTTTAGTTTTCATGGTAGCGGGAATTTTTTTTTCAGGTCCATCGCTTAAACTTTCTTTGGAAAATTTTCTTTCTCCTGTTGAGATTGAAGAACTCCTTCAGGCATCAAGGATGGGAATTGATGAAGTGCGCGGAACAATTGCAAAGAGAGAATCTGTGGTCCCAGCACTCAAAGAGGAATTAAAAAGTTATTTAAGAATTCCTTATCGGAGTGTGATGGAAAAAGGTAAAAAATTTAAAAAAGTCATCTTGTTTCTCCATGGCTTTTCTGCCTCCCCAAAAGAATTTAGCCCGTTGCTCGAAACACTTTCAGATGAAATTCAGATTCCAGTTTTGTTTGCCCGATACAGTGGGCATGGGCAAAATTCAGAAGAGCTGTCTAAGGCAAAAGCTCGCGACTGGTTTTTTGAAACACTGTTATATTATCAATATGCGAAGATAGTGGGGGATGAGATCATTGTTGTTGGTTCTTCCACTGGAGCAACTTTGGGCTATTGGTTGAGCCAACAAAATCATGTCAAACTTTCCCATTTAATTTTGGTGAGCGCAAATTTTTCGCCCAAAGATCCGAGGGCTGAAATCGCATTGTGGCCCTGGGGCAAAGAAATTGCATTGTTGCTAGCCGGCGAAGAAAGGTCTTGGAAGGCGGCTAGTGAAGAACAGTCTCGATGGTGGACGACTTCCTACAAAAACGATGTGATTTTTGAGTTAATGATGTTGCTAAAGCATGTGCGTGAGGAGCCAATAAAACCTATTCAAACGAAATGCGCTCTATTTTATCATCCGGAAGATGCAGTCGTTTCGGTCAAAAAAATGCTGCACCACTTTAGGGCACTTCCGTGTGCCACATCAGAAATATTTGATGTTTCGAAAAAAAGACCTGAGCTATTTCAGGCTTTTTCCAAGCACGTGTTGGCCGGAAGTGCGGTTGCCGGTCCTGAATTGACGACATTAAGACTTGAGGAAATTAAAAGTTTCCTCAAGTGATGTGAATTTGTTTTTACAAAACTTAACCTACGCGGCGAGGAACGACGGGACCTGGCAATGTGGTGGCATGACCGCCGCGTCTTGCGATTCGGCGAATTTCGCGAAGTTCAGAGTTTAATCGAGTGTTAAATGCGAAGCGGTGATTGAGTGCGCCATTTAAGAAAAGCTCAACTATGACATTGTCGCCGGCTGCGATGGACAGAATTTGTTGACGGGTAAAAGTGATTGCATGGTAATGGTAGTGACGGCTTTGACGAATGAGTTCGGCATTCACACCAAGATCCGGCATCGGCATGCTGGTGGATGTTTGATAGCCATCGACGGGAGGATTGTCCAAAATATTTTGGGGAATAAATACTAAGTGATGATGGTGAAACACAAAAAGTGAAGACACGGCAGCTTCGGCCCCGTTGGGAATCACGCCATTTAAAATTCCTGTTGGAGGATTTTGTGGGGTTGTTGGAGGCGCGGGCTGCGCCAAAACTTCAGTCGCAGCAAAGGGAACCAAAGCTCCTGCCGCCAAAAGCAATGATGAATTTTTTAAAAAATTTCTACGATCCATTATGAACTCCAATCGTTGATTCTCAAAGTATTGAGAAGTTAATTTATCTTATGATGCGAGCTTCTAAAGTTGCACACAAAGTTCTGTGTTGAGTTTGGTAAGTAGCGGGATAGCCTTCGCGATGATGAATTTCTGTTAAGTTAATGCCGTTGGGATCGCGTGGATAAGGAATGGGAATCCACATACTGCGTGCGTCCATTTCAGCAAAAAATCGTTGATCAAAAGCAAAGCGAGCTTGTGCGTCGCGATATTTAGGTGAAAGTCCTTGCGCATTAGGAACAAGTCCTCGCAACCTGCGATTTAACATCCTTGAAGAAATGTCTTGGTACACTTGGTAGGCGACAAGTTCGTCAATTGTCGCACTTCCGTCGAAGTAAGAATTCCAAAAATTTCCAATGTAGCCAACTTCCATGGGTGCATCGTTGGCGTCGTCACTGTCATAGCCGGTGTGACCGTAGGAGTATCGAATGTCCACATCATTTACCCGAAGTCCAAAGATTGCAAGAAGATCACGGTAGTGAAGGGTGTCACCTTGAGCCAAGCGGCGAGGAACGCGGCCAATGATTCTTTGAACCTCTCGAAGTTCACTTGTGGCTGCGTGAGCTTGAGGAGAAGACCAACGACATTGCAAAATTCCGTGCAAAAAGTATTCGCCTAAGAGTCTGTAGTTGGCATGGTTTTGAATGCGCGCAAATATATTTTGGGAGTGTAATCGGTTGTACAATATTCCTAGACGCAGAGCTGGGCGAAATGCAAAAGCTCTGGAGACGGCATTACGAGCACTATCAATATTTTGCCGATAGGGAAATGTGAGGTATGGGGTCACATTTAATGTCGCTCTCATCACTGCAGCGCTGAACATAGGTGAGTAGCGGGGATGGGTAACTGCAGCCTGAGCACGAAAATTTTGATAGTCTCGAAGTTCAACTTGTTGAATGGGATCGTTTGCATCTGTCAGTTCATCGTTGTCGGAACCGTAGAAGGCGGGCCAGTCAGGGTACATCGAAAAAATGGGTCGTTGATCAGCGCCGTGGCAATCAAGACAATCTGTCATCGCATGAACTGCGCGGCCAGGTTGAATGGGGAAATCAACAGCGGTGAGTTTCCATTTTTTTGTTGTGTTATCAAAGCCCAGAGTATCTAAACGCTGACCATGGGTCTGCCCAGCGGCTCCGCCATTATAGCTAAGGGTGTATCCGCTTCTTTCGTCCCACATGATTACGCGCGGTGCGTGTGGGTCAGAGCTTTGGCTGATTCGAGTTTCATTTAAGTGGCCACGTTCGCCCAAACGCTTAATGCCATGTTTTAGCACAAAATTCACCAAATAATCAGAAGGCAAGAGTGCAGGAATCTGATCGAGAGTTGTTGCGCTGGGATTGGCGGCGATGATGGCGTTAAGTCTTGCTTCGCTCATCACAGGGTTTCGATCGTTAATGTAGGCAGAAGCGCTATTGCCTAGCGTGCCCAACAATACGAACGTTGAGAAACTCAAAAGTGTTGATTGATTTTTCATTTACCCTCCAAAAAAAACGAGTGCCAAAATTTACTGGATTATGCAATGGTGCTTTGCTGCGACCAAGAACAATGAAGGCTTGGGGTGTCTAAAAGTTTGGCAGGGCTAGGACTACGAAATTTGAGTAATCAAAGTTTGTCATTTAAACTTTTGAAATGACGCTGAGAACCCTTCTTTATTTAGCGGTAGTTTTTTTCACATTCGTCATGTTCCCGAGTGCAATAGGAGCAAACACGCAAAAAAGCCCACTCGTCGATATCGGCGAAATTGATAATAGCATGTTTGTCGACATGCGATATTTTGGCACTTGGAATTTTTTAGGCAGAAATTTGAAAAGTTATAAGAGCAATAAATGTTTGCTCAGCAGTCCTGCTGCGAAAGCGCTGAAGTCAGTTCAAAGTGATGTGCAAAAGCAGGGGCTTTCCCTACTTGTCTTGGACTGCTATCGACCTCAGTCCGCGGTAAACGAGTTTGTCGCATGGGCCCGTGATGACGATGATCAGAAAATGAAAAAGATTTTTTTTCCTATGGAAACAAAATCGAAACTTTTTGAAAGGGGATTTATCGCCTCTCAATCTGGGCACAGTCGAGGAAGTACCATTGATCTCACTTTGATTGATCTGAAGAAAGTCAAAATGGAAAAGGCAGTGGATGAATTTCGAGAACCTGAAATCGATTGCCGCGAGGGACTTCCTAAAGATTCAAACAATCCTCAGCTTGATATGGGTAGCTTTTATGATTGTTTCAGTGAAGTCTCACATATGGGGTTTAAAAAAATCTCTTTGACTGCTCAAAAAAATCGAATCTTGTTAAAGTCTTTGATGGAGAAACATGGCTTTAAAAGTTACGCCAAAGAGTGGTGGCACTACACCCTTAAAAAAGAGCCATATCCGAATTCATACTTCGATTTTCCCGTTGAGTAATCCTTCCAGCTCGCAACTCAAAATATTGAGCGCTTATTTATTGTCATAGGTGACAGTATCTCGGAGTCTTGTGCCGCTTGTAAAAAATCTAAGCAGTTTCGTCTAAAGTTTAGACACTAAAATTAGGGTGTCAAAATTACTCAAGTTTCAACACGCTGTTCCGATAGATGAATTAGGGTTAAAATGTGAGATAAGGAAGATTTCAGGAATTCTGAAAAAACTTCCAAGTTTTACTAACCCAGTCACAAAATTGCGGAGTCAATTTAATAGAGAGGCTTCAAAAAGCAAAACCGGTCAAATGACCGACGATACAAATTGGGGGAGGAACCTATGTCACGATTTTCATATCTTTTCGCAACGATTCTTTTAGCTGTAGGAATGAGTGCATGCAGTTCAGGTGACCGCAGCACAGCTTCGGATGACGAAGCACAAGTCTATCGCCCAGCATTGGGTGAGACTCGTCATATCGAATAGTCTTTAAAATCATCTTTGCAAAGCACAGAGCGCCTTCTCGTTAGAGAAGTGCGTTTTGTGCTTTTTTTGTTTTTGCAAATATGCGTAGGTTCTTAAGAAAAAGGGTCTAAAATATTCTTTAAGCTTTTCACCAAGAATCGGAGCTGGGCAACACTGACTTTTTCGCTCAGGACCGACAGGTAGACCGTTCTTTTGACCGATGGGAATTCTTCCACCTTGAGAATGCGTAAAGCTTTTTGATGAATTAAGGCTTCGCCCGCGATTCGAGGGGCATGGACGAGTTGATTGCTTCTTGCAACAATTTCTAGCGCAACTTCAGCGGTGGTTGCTTCGTGACCTTTGACTCTGTCATTCCAGGAAATGGGACAGAGATCATTTCCAATGACAAATCGTTTACCGTTCCATCCGGTTGGAACTACAAATGGATAGTTTTTGAGTTGATCACGAGTACATTTTGCCTTGAGTGGGTGTTTGTGAGCCACGAAAACATTCCATTCAAGGGGAGCGATGGGAATGGATACCCATGTCTTGGGCCACGCAAGCTTCTCGATGTGAATGGCCACGTCGAAGTATCCTTTCAAACCCGATGAAACAAGTTCATTGTGTGAAAATTCAACAACACGAATATTACTCGCCAGTGAATAGTCTTTAAAATTCTTTTGTTCCAGGATCCTGGGAATGAGACGAGAACTTAAAAAACTGAGAGATGCAAAAGTAAGAGGAGGGGCGACTTTTTTATCAGGTACAAGTGCATTTTTTTCAAGTTTTCGGAATCTTTCCAAAATCATCTCTACGTCTTCCAGTACGCGGAGCCCTTGGGGAGTTGCCTCAATTCCCAGTGGCGAGCGATGAACCAAAGTTTGTCCAAGTTTTGCCTCAAATTCTTTTAGGCTTTTCGATACTTGGGACGGCGAGACGTTAAGTTCACGCGATGCTTTTCGGACAGACCGTAACCTTGTCACTGACTCAAATATCGAGAGTTCTTGGCTTCCAAATTTTTCACTCATGCAGCGATTATACTGATCTGTTTCTATTTTGGAAACATATGTTTCTAAAAACAGGACGTGACACTCTCGTGGGGATGGGGAATTGTCCCAAATGAAAGAAGGAGCTGTTATGAAAAATCAGATTTTACTTGCATTGACCCTTGGCCTTTTTAATTTCGCCTCACAAGCCGCAGTCATTTCTAAAAATGAGGTTTCATTAGAAATTTTGACGGACTCAAGAAGTATGACTTTATATGTTTTTGATCTTGACCTGCCTCTTGAATCCAAATGTGAGGCTAATTGTGCAAGAGATTGGATTCCGTTTTTAGTCACTGAAAGAAATGAGGAAGCCCTTCCCGAAGGTCTGAGCACTTTTAGTCGTTCCAATGGTGACGTTCAGTATGCCTTTCAACAGAAGCCATTGTATTTTTATCGCCACGATTTAAAAGCCGGTGATGTGTTGGGTAGTGAGGTAAATGGATTGTGGCATGTTGTTCCACTGTCTGCTGAAACTCCAGCCCCCATTCCATTTGTTGAAGTAGCAGGTTGCAAGGAAAGCGATTATGTGGATGGAACTTTGGATGCATCAGTTGGGACTACGGGTGCAAGTTACACTCCTCGGTGTTTAAGACTCAAAATAGGTAGCAATTTAAATATTGCGGCATCAAATTCCCACCCCTTGCAAGGCATGAGTGCCATCAACGGAGTTGAAAATCCATTTTTCAAAATGGGCAATTCGCATAATACGCCGCAGTCACGAACGCTGAATACCGTCGGATTTTTTGGATACTTTTGCACCCGTCACGGCGATGCTTCGGGAAATGGAATGGCGGGCGCGATTCAAGTTGTGGAATAAGTTGTTTAAACTCAGTTAACTAAAAGCTAACATAAGTTAACTAATATTCACTTTTTATTTAATTCAAGAATGCGTAAGATCCATTCACAATAAGGAGTTTAAAATGTCAGATATCAAAAAAAATGAAACCCTCAACCGCAGAAGCTTCATCGCACAATCCCTTGGAGTCTTAGCCGCCCCAGTTCTTTTGGGACTGCTGTCAAAGGTGGCGAAAGCGGACATTCATCCATCCGAGGAGCCAAATCCGCCTCTTGCTCCACGTTCGCGAACTTTGCAGCAAGCTTTATCAAGACATTTGGGAAAGCCGTATCCCGAAATCAGAAGTGATGAACTCTTGTCAATTAACAAACTGCTATTGCCCCATATTCATATTGCGAACTTTCAAGACAATGATTTTGAAGGGCTCACAAATTTGGAATCGTTAGAGTTTTTCTCGCTTTTTCACAAGTTTGATGAAAGCGATGGAATCGCATTTCAGCGAAATGTGTTCTCACCACTTGCAAATCTCAAAGAGCTGATCATCGATGACGAACTAGGAACCTTGCCTGATGATGTTTTTGCATCGCTCAATTCATTGCGTGTTTTGAATCTAAAGTTTTCGGAGTTCACAAAACTGCCACAAAGCATATTTGAGTTACCCCAGCTAGAAGCGCTCCATTGCTTGAATGCTAGTATGCCTAACGAAGATCTTGAAAAGCTCAAAGCGGTGTACGGCGATAGGGTAAAGCCCAGCATGTAGATGCTGGACTCTAACAAGTACACAAATAGTTCTGTAAAATATTTATGGTGCGATCACTCTTACTCTCTAAATGTTTTTCAACGCATCAGTTTTCAACGACTTAGATTTTGAGCGCGTAAAGAATTTTCTCCTTGTATCGAACCTAAAAAATTGCTTTAGAAACGGCCGATGAAAAAAGCTTTTCGAAACTTGAGTCAGATCATGAAAAATTTTCATTTTGATTGGCCGATGCAAGTAAAGCCGTTTCCATCAGCAGACGAAATTTTGAATAATGAAAAATGGTTTAATGAACCTCATGGGAGCAAAGTGTGGCCATTTTGGGAAATTGGAATTGATTTAGAAAAGAAGGTTATAATTGAACGAGAAAATGGCCAGATTCCTTTTGGCAAACAAAAAAATCTCTTCAAAACATTGGCCCTTCTTGCTAAAAAACCTGGGCAAAAGTTTAGCAGAATCCAAATTGGTTTTGCCGTGTGGGGTGAAAAATACCGCGCCACTCAGCATGACGAGTTAATCGCTAAAATGATCCATCAACTTCGCGATTTTTTGGAACCCGTGAAGTTTTTAGACAAATACATTGTTAACAATCACGATGGTACGTATTCATTCAATTCCAGCGTGGTTAGAAGGTTTATTAAAGGACATCCGCTCACTCGACATTAATTTGTCTAGGTTCCGCACTTGTCTTTCCTGAGCAACGGTCTTAATCTTGGCCCATGCTTGGACCTGAAAAACTTCGCCGAACTCATACCTTAAGATCTTTGGTCCGTGAAAATTCTTTGCAGGCAAATGATTTTATTTTGCCGCTTTTTTTGACTCCCGAAAAAAAGGATCGCAAAGAAATTAAATCCATGCCCGAGGTCTATCAATGGTCGGTGGACGCCGCTTTAAAGTATGCCGAGAAACAAATGAAGCTCGGTCTGAAATCTTTTATTTTTTTTGGGGTCGTTGATTCGAAAGAAAAGAATTCTGTTGGGGATCGATCGATCGATAAAAATGGTCCGGTGGCGCGAGCCTTGCAAAGTTTTCGTAAAGAATTTGGAACGGATGTGGTACTCGTTGCTGATTCTTGCTTTTGTGAATATACCGACCACGGACATTGCGGAGTTTTTGAAAAAAATGCAAAACTTTTTGAACGAAATGCAACAAAGACTTTAAAAAATCTTGCAAAGCAAGCTGCTGTTTATGCCGAATTTGGTGCAGACATTGTTGCTCCTTCTGGAATGATGGACGGCATGGTTCGGACAATTCGCGAATCTCTTGATTTGAGTGGTTTTGAGCGCACGGCAATTTGTTCGTATGCGGTAAAGTATGCTTCGGCTTTTTATGGCCCTTTCCGTGAAGCCGCAAACAACTCGCCATTGGCGGGGACCGATCGCAAGGCCTATCAAATGGATCCCGCCAATCGGATTGAAGCAATGAGAGAAGCTCGACTGGATTTAGAAGAAGGCGCGGATATGCTGCTAGTTAAGCCTGCAATGAGCTATTTGGATATTATTCGGGACGTCAAGGAAATGAGCGATGTTCCTGTTGGTGCTTATCAAGTCAGCGGAGAATATGCGGCCCTCATGGCAGCGTCACGTGCAGGGTATTTAAATGAGAATGCCGTTTTTATGGAATCTTTGATGTCCATCAAACGAGCGGGCGCAAAGTTTATATTAAGCTACTGGGCTCCAAAAGCCTGTGAAATTTTAAAAAGTGAATCCTTATGAAAACTCGAAAAATCAAAAAAGCCGCTCAAGAACGAAGTGAAAGCTTTGCATCAGAAAAAGAAATTCAAAAACTTTGGCGACAAGCATTGAGTGCCCAAAAAAAATCTTATTCACCTTATTCCAAATATCCGGTTGGAGCTGCGTTAGTTTCGGAGTCAGGTGAGGTGTTTGAAGGCTGCAATGTCGAAAATGCCAGTTATGGCGGGACGGTGTGTGCCGAAAGAACAGCTATTCTCAAAGCTGTGTCCCAAGGAGTGCGCAAGTTCAAGCGTTTGATGGTTGTGGTTAAAGCTCCACATGTCGCAGCGCCTTGTGCGTTATGTTTGCAAAGCTTGGCTGAATTTTGCGATCCCTCACTCGAAATCTGGCTTGGGAACACGAAAAAAATCACCACTTGCTTCCGCTTTGGCGAGCTCCTACCCATCTCCTTTGGACCGAAAGATCTTTTGAAATAATTGTGCTTGTGAGCCCAAAACAAATCTGCTTGAAAAGCTTCACTTTTTAACTGTTTTGACCGTTAAATGAACCGTTGATTTGAACGTCTTTTTTTGGAGGCAATAAATTGGATCTTTGGAGTTTAAAAAAAAGCGCCGAGCTTTATGGCATCGATAACTGGGGTGCAGGGTATTTTAGAGTTAACGACAAAGGTAGTGTTGAGGTTATTCCGCAGGGAAAAGACCAAAATATTCCAGGCATTGATCTTCATGAACTCGTCAATGAGTTACAAGAACGCGGACTTCGCGCACCGCTATTGATTCGTTTTCCAGATCTTGTTGCCGCTCGAATCAAAAGTGTCGCTAAGGCCTTTCACTCAGCATTTGAAGCTCATTCGTACAAAGGGCTATACCGTGGCGTTTATCCCATCAAAGTCAACCAACAGCGTTTTCTTGTCGAAGACATTGTCAAATTTGGTCGCGAGACCCACCTAGGCTTAGAGGCGGGTT
>Ga0247843_1000804_pt1 | contig 70468 bp, 51 predicted proteins | sample LaCruzMarch2017__FD_192420 | JGI IMG/M metagenome (GOLD analysis project Ga0247843, IMG submission 192420) | Freshwater microbial communities from meromictic Lake La Cruz, Castile-La Mancha, Spain - LaCruzMarch2017_8m | ecosystem: Environmental > Aquatic > Freshwater > Lake | place: Spain...
CCTCTTCGCGCACCTCGTCGCCATCATGCCGACGCCCGCGCGGCCCAGGGTGCGGAGTCGCAAGGTGGTGGAGCCGATGCTCGCCGCCGCGTGACCCGCCCGCGTGTCGAAGTTATGCGCGAGGCCCCTCTCTCGTCTGGGTTATCTGTGTTCGTTGATTGCCTATGAGTCAGTCGATGAACGCCGCTAAGGTCAGTAGATCATTTTATTGGTTCGCCCTTTCGAGTACAGTCACTCATTATTGCCCCGGCAATGGTCGAACTATAGGCTCGGGAGTGCTTCACTGAGGGCCGCCCCTCAGCGAGGATGCCCTGAACGCGGCCCCATGCACTTCACCGACGCCCAACGAGAGGCCATCGCGTACCGCGGCGGCCACCTGCAGATCCTGGCCTGCTCGGGCGCGGGCAAGACCGAGGTCGTCGCCCGGCGCATCGCGGACCTCCTCGACCCACAGCGTCCCGACCCGCTGCAGCCGCGCAACATCGTCGCGTTCACCTTCACGGAGCGCGCCGCGGCCGAGCTCAAGGCCCGCATCGTGCGGCGCATCCGCGAGACCCGCGGCGCCGTGCTCGGGCTCGCCGAGATGTTCGTCGGAACCATCCACGCGTTCTGCGGTCGCTTGCTCCAGGAGGAGGTCCCCGAGTTTCTGCGCTACGAGGTGCTCGACGAGGCGCGACAGCACATGCTCGTGCTCCGCGAACCCGACGCCTCGGGCTTCGCCCTCGCGCGCACCGCCGACGGCGCGCCGCTCACTGCGCCCGATGACGTCCGCCGGTACCTCATCGCGCTCGACGTGCTCCGTCAGGCGGAGGTCGACCACGCCCACCTCGGCGACATCGCCATCGCCGAGGCGCTCGACCGGTACCGCGCGCTGCTGCGGCGCGAATCGTTTCTCGACTACACCGGGCAGCTCGAGCTCGCCCTCGATGTGCTCCGTCGCAACGTCGATGCGGGGCAGCGACTCGCGTCGCGCGTCCGGCACGTGGTCGTCGACGAGTACCAGGACACCAATGCGCTACAGGAGGAGGTCGTCCGCGCCCTCGCGGACTTCGGCGCCACGCTGACCGTCGTCGGCGACGACGACCAGACCATCTTCCAGTGGAACGGCGCCGACGTGCAGAACATCCTCGGCTTCGCCGAGCGATATCCCGGCGCGCGGCAGGTGCGGCTCGAGGAGAACTTCCGCTCGTCGTCGCCCATCGTCACCTTCGCGCGGGACTTCGTCGGGCACCTCGAGCGGCGGCTTCCGAAGGCGATGAAGCCCACCGACGCGCAGCCCTTCGTCGCGGGAGACCTCGCGGCGCTCACCTTCACGAGCGAGTGGGACGAAGCGCGCTTCATCGCCCGCAAGATCAAGGAACTCCACGGCCTCGCGTTCACCGAGAACGGTCGCACCCGGGGGCTGAGCTGGTCGGACATCGCGATCCTCTTTCGCGGGGGCATCCGCTGGGCGGGCCGGGCGATCCTGAAGGTGCTCGACGAGCACGAGATCCCGTACGTCGTCACCGGCGTGAAGACCCTCTTCGATCGCCCCGAGGTGCGTGCGGCGGCGGCGCTCTTCGGCTACCTGCGCGGGGCCGAGTACGTCTCGGCGACCGACCTCCGAGCGGCGTGGCTCGCGAGCCAGATGGGCGTCGCGGAGGAGGGCGTGGAACGGATGGTCGCGCTGCTCGACGAGCGGCGGAGCGCACTGCAAGTCAGCGACCCCGCGGACCGCTCCCGGTGGTCGGAACTCGGACTTCAGCGAATCCTCCTCGCCGCCCTCGACGCTGTCGGTGTGCGCGAGGAGAGGGTCCGTTCAGGCTTTGGCGAGGAGGTCTTCTACAACCTCGGGAGCTTCAGTGGCGTGGTCGGCGCGTTCGAGTCGCTCCACGCGCAAAGGACGCCCAGAGAGCGGGTCGAAGGGTTCCACGAGTACACCGCCAAAGCGGCGCTCGGGGAGCACGAGGAGGGGATGCAGTCGTCGGCGTTCGCGAGCGTCGATGCGGTGCGCATCACCACGGTGCATCGCGCGAAGGGGCTGCAGTGGCCCGCGGTGTTTCTGCCGGTTCTCGGTGAGGGGCGCTTTCCCGCGGCCGCGCGGGAGACGGCGCTGTGGCAACTGGTTCCACGGGCGGCGGTGCGCGCGCCGGAGCGATACGAGAGCAACGAGGACGACGAGCGTCGGTTGTTCTACGTGGCGGTCACCCGCGCGCAGAAGTTCCTGTTCGCGACCTGGTCGAGGGGGCGCAGCGGCAAGCCTGCGCGGGGGAGCGCCTACTTCGAGGCGATCGCCGCGTACGAGGGCGTCGTGGGCCGCGACCTGCCGTTGCGAGGACGTCCGCGCACCACGCCGGTGCCTCGGGCCGGCGCGACGGAGCTGCGGCTCACCTTCAGCACGATCAAGCCGATGCTCGAGTGCCCCTATCGCTTCAAGCTCGAAGGGGTGTTCGGGTTTCGTGCGCCGCTGGAGGAGGCCCAGGGGTTGGGCAAGTGTCTCCACGACGCCCTCTGCGAGGTCCATCGCCGCGCGGTCGAGGGGGACGTCGTCGGGGTCGAGCTCGTCCCGCGGCTCCTCCAGCGACACATGCACTTCCCCTTCGCCTCGCCCGCGACCGTCGACCGGATGCGGGTCATCGCAGGCGCGATCCTGACCCGGTACATCACCGAGAACGCGCCGCGCCTTGCGGAGGTCGAGCTCGTGGAGAAGCCCGTCGAGGTCGTGATGGACGACGACGTGATCGTCCACGGGCGCATCGATCTCGTGGTGCGGGGCGGCGACGGCGTGGTGTCCATCGTCGACCTCAAGAGCAACCGGCGGGCGCAGACGGAGGCGCTCACGGACACCCAGCTCCGGCTCTACGCGCTCGGGTACGAGGCACTCACCGGGATGCTCCCGCAGCGCACGGAGATCTGGGAGCTCGACGACCTGACGGAGCATGTGTCCGCGGTCGACGGCGTCGTGATCGAGGAGTTGCGGGTTCTCGTGCGCGACGTGGCCGGACGGATTCGCGGCGGGGACTTCGCGCCGAGACCCGAGGCCGCGCGCTGTGGGGCGTGCGCCGTGCGGAGCGTATGTGCTGCGCGCGTTGCGCCAATGAGCGCGTCGGGCAGCTCATCGCTCACCCCCGCATCGCCTCCCGAGCCCCGTCCGGGTCCGTGAGCACCTCGGCGAGGTACTTGCTCAACAGCCCGTGCGGCAGGCACGGCTGGAACTTCGACAACCGCAGATGCGAGAACGCCTCCGCCACGCCGACGGCGTCCTCCCTCGACGGCCGCTCCTCCCGCCGCAGCATCGACACCCACTCGAGGATCGCCTGATCGCTCTCCGCGGCCTCCTCCTGGAAGGTGAGGCTCAGGTTGTTCGAGGTCACCGTGCCGCCGAGCGCGGTCTCTGCCATGCGCGCGAGCAGTCGGTTCGCCGCGCCACCCGCGAAGGTCCACAGCCGCGGCTGCGCGTCATCCGTCACCAACTGCGGCCCGTCCGGCTCAAGGAACGCGTGCTCCTCCCGCGCAGCCTCGATCATGGTGCGCGCGGCCGGCGACCACCTCGGATCCACCACGGCGTCGGTCAGTACCCCACGGATCGCGCGGCACAACACCCTCGACAGGAACCCGCCGAAACTGCGCCAGCGGGCGTGTCCGGCGCGCTCGGCCGCGGCCACATGGACGACGCCGCGGCCCCACTCGATCTGCGTCACCCGCCACGCCCGGCCGCCCAGCGTGAAGGACAGCGGACGGTCGCCCGCGGACTCCACGAAGCGCGTCTCGACCTCCCCGATCTCCGCGCCCGCATACACCACCTTCAGCGTCGCGGCGGTCGCGAACACCGCGTAGAGCTCGGAGAAGTTCCGTCGCCCGTAGAGGCGCTCGCCCTCCTGGCCGAGGCTCAGCCGCGCCCCATCCACGTGCAGAATCTCTGCGTCGAGCATGTGCGCGAGCAATGCCGCGCGGTCGTCGTCCGAGAGCCCGTGGAAGGGCGTCGCGCTCGACAGCCACGCCCACCAGTCGCCCTTCGCGATGCCACCCTCCTGCAGCGACAGCGCGAGGAGTTGGTGCGCGAGCAGGTGCGCCCCGCGCCGCACCGGTCGCACGGGCTCGACGTACCCCTGGGCGTGCAACCGCAGAAGCGCCGCGGCTTGCACCAGGGTGTCCTGCTCGGTCGCGAGGAAGGTGCAGTTGGGCCGCGTCCCAGCGCGCCGCCCGGTGCGCCCCATGCGCTGGAGAAACGACGCCACGCTCGACGGAGCATCGACCTGGAGCACGTGGTCGAGGTCGCCCACGTCGATGCCGAGCTCAAGCGCGCTGGTCGCCACGATCACGCAGTCTCTGCCCTCGGCGAAGGCGTGCTCCGCGGCGGCGCGCTCCTCGATGGAGAGCGACGAGTGCGTGAGAAACGTGTCCACCCCGAGGCCCCGGAGCGAGCGCGCGATCGCCTCCACGCGACGGCGCGACTCCACGAACACCAACCGCTTCTTCCCGGGATGCAGCGCCGAAATCACCTGAGCGGCGTTCTCGTCGTCGCTCACGTAGTCGAGCGTGATGTCCGGCGCGGCGTTCTCGCCCGGGCCGCGAACCACCCGCCCCGGGCGCGTGGAGCTGCCCGCCAGCCACTCGAGGATCTCGTCGGGGTTGCCCACCGTCGCGGACAGCGCGATGCGCTGCACGTCGCGACCGCAGTAGCGCGAGAGCCGTTCGAGAATCGATGCGAGGTGGCCGCCGCGGTCGTCGCGCACGAAGGCATGCACCTCGTCGATGACCACCGCCCGCAGCCCCGCGAACAAGCGCCGCGCGGGCACCTTCGGGCTGATGAGCATGACCTCCAACGACTCCGGCGTCGTGAGCAGGACGTCCGCGGGCGCCTTCAGGAAGCGTCGGCGCGCCCCGTCGGGCGTGTCGCCGTGCCACGTGAACGCGCGACGGCCGATCATCTCGGCGTAGCGGGTGAGGCGGTCGTCCTGGTTGTTGAGCAACGCCCGCGTGGGCGCGACGTAGAGCACCGAGACGGGCTCCCAGTCCTCGCTGTCGATCGCGCTCAGGACCGGGAAGAAGGCCGACTCGGTCTTGCCGCCCGCCGTTGGCGCGAGGATCACGCAGTTGCAGCCGTCCAGGATCGCGTGGATCGAGAGATCCTGCACCGGCCGCAACTCGGTGAACCCGAGGGTGTTCACGATCTGGTAGCGCATCGCCGGCGAGAGCCGGTCGAAGGCATCGCGACCGTCGCTCACGAGCTACCCGGGGCGTCGCCCTCGCGGGGCGAGATCGCGAGCTCGATGTCGTCGACGCTCCGCACCACCCCCGCGGCCTCGCACTCCTCCGGGGTCAGCTCCGAGGGTGCCAGCGTCAGCTTGAAGTGTTCGACCGGGTCGAAGTCGGGGAAGTCATCGACGCGGTCGAGGACGCCGGCGACGAGCTTCTTCAAGAAGATCCGCGGGGCGATGCCGACCTTGCCGCCAAGGCCCCGGGTCACGTCCGCGGCCAGCGCGGCGATGAACGCATCGCCGACCCGCGAACGGAGCGCGGCCGGGTCCCGCGCGGGGTAGAGGTCACGCACCTTCCGTCCCACCTCGGCCAGCCGCGCGGCGTCGAAGGGCAGCAGGCGGATCTGCACCGCGCGCATGTTGTCCCAGCGCGGGTCGTCGGCGAAGTCCACGTGGAGTCGCTGCGCGAGCGGCGCGAGGAGCTTCACCCCCTGCTTGCCGTCGAAGAAGGCCGTGGTGCCCGTCACCATCAAATAGAGCCCCGGGTAGCGGCCTCCGTCGACGTCGTCGATCCACTGACGGAGGGCGTTGAGGCTCTTGCCCCGCACGTCGCTCCGCATCTGCTGCAGCGTCTCGACCTCGTCGAGCACCAGCATCAGACCCTTGCGACCGGTCTGTTGGAGCATCGCGAGGAGGCCCTGAAGGAAGCTGCCCGCGACGCTGTCGTCGAGCTCGCCCTTCACCCCGGCGGCACGCTTGATGTCGGCGCTCACGTGCGGCTGCCCCATGAGCCACGCGAGGAAGCCTTCCTCCCGTGCGTGGTCGCCCACCGCGCGGGCGCCGTGGCAGGCGCGCAGGACGGTCGCGAAGGTCGGCATGGTGCGGCTGACGATCGCGAGGCGGCGCTCGAGCACCTCCGCGACCTCGCGCGACAGGAGCGCGGCGTCGTTGGCGTCGAAGCCCTCGCGACCCGTGACCTCCTCCTCCAACGAGTAGAACCAGCGCCCAACCAGGGAGCGGAAGGCGCCGTCGTCCCACTCGCGGGTGCGGAGGTGCTCCATCGCCCGCCGGTAGACCGTGTGCAACTTGTGGAGCGGAGTCTCGGTCTCGCTGATCTGCACCTCGGAGGTCGCGAAGCCCGCGGTCTGCGCGCGGTGCTGCAACCAGCGCGAGTAGAAGGTCTTGCCGCTGCCGTACTCCCCGCGCACGGACTTGAACACCCCGTGGCCGGAGGCGACCATCGCGAGGTCCTCGTCGGCCGCGCGCTCGAAGCGGTCGAGGCCCGTCGCGAGCGCCTCGATGCCGCGGCGCGGAACGGTCCCGTTGCGAAGGGCGGCGACGACCTCGCGGCGTCGGGCGAGGGGCAACGTGGTCATCCGAAGATCTCCTTCAGCGCGGCCAGATCGAGGCGTACCAGCCGCGTCGCGGCGTCGTAGTGGATCACCGAGGTCCCGTCGGCGTTGAGCACCTCGCTCATCGACGCGACGAGGCCCTCGATGCGCGAGGAGAGGATGCCCACGTTGCTGGCCAGGTGCTCGACGGAGAGCGTTCCGCCCGCGGCGTCGAGGGCATCGATGGTGGCAACGAAGCGCGGGTCCAACCGACGTCCGAGCTGCTTCAGCGCCTTGGACTCCATGAAGAACGTGGTCCACGGAGAGGCCTTCGGGGGCGCTTGAGGGGTGGCCACAGGGTCCGGGCGCAGCTCTGCCGCGAGCGTGGGGAGCGCGGGCTGCGTGCGCGGTGGATCCTTGCGCGGCGCCGCCCGCGGGGGGGGCGCTGGCGCGCGCGGTGTTGTGGTGGTGGCGTCGCTCCGGAGGCTCCACCACAGCGGGCGCACCAGCGGGCGCACCTCCATCGCAGGGTCGACCGCGTCGAGGCTGTTGGCCGTCCGCACGCGGTCGGCGAGCGACTCCGCCGCGAGGAGGATCGCGGGCGCCACGACCTCCGTCAGCGTCGCGCCGCCCTGCTCTCCGTCCCCGGTGGCGATGCCGTACGAATCCCTCTCTCGCGCGAGCAGGGCGACGCGCTCGATGCCCGGCGGACGCCACGTGTACGACCCGCCGAGCACCACCTCGCCCTCTTCGGCGGCCGTGCCCGGATGCCAGGCGCGCCAGCGCATCCCGCCGGACTCGCCATCACGACGGCGCACCGTGCGATCCATCCGCGCGCCGTGCGCGCGCCCGTGGTCCGCGAGGAGCAGCACCGCGCGGTTGGCGAGCGTGGCCCGTTCGAGCAGCTCCCGCAGCGGGTGGATCACCGCGACCTGGTCGTCGATCACCAGCGCCACGAGGCGGTCGGGGCGGCCGACGAGCTCGATCGCATCCGCCGACAGGTCGCCCGCCGGCGTGCGCAGGTCACGCTTCACCAGCAGCGGCGCCTTCACGTCGAGCGCGCGCAACGTCTTGTGGTTCTGCAGGCGGAGCGCGTCGCGCGTGGTGTCGAGCGCCTCGCCCGGGCGCAGGAGCTGGCCCGCGAACAACGCCGCGCGGGAGACGTCCGTGATCGTGGGCAGCGCCGCGAGCACCGGGGGAACACCACCGTGCTCGCTCCCGGGCACCTTCCAGCGCAGCGGGGCGAACTGTGCAGGCTCCAGGGCTTCGAGGAGTTCGACCGCGCGGTCCCAGGACATCCCGTCGAGCACCAGCACGAGCAGCCGACGATGCGGCTCCTCCTTCAGAAACCGCGCGGCGAAGGTGTCGAGCGCGACCTCCACGGGGACCACCCGATCGGCCACCCGGCCGAGCTCGTTCCAGCGCACCAGCTTCTGCGCGAACTCCTCGTCGTCGCGGTCGCGCTGCGCGTCGGCCTGCGCGACGATCGCCTCAATCGCCGCGCCGAGCGGGTCCGCGGCGCTCCCGCGCGCCACGCGTCGCGCGAGGTCGGCGAAGGCGCCCTGGCGCACGAAGTCCTCCGCGCGCTCGGTGAGCACGACGACGTCGCTCTCCGTCGCCGAGAAGGCCACGTCCCGCGCGCGCACCGCGAGCCATCCGAGGAGCCGTGCGGCCATCCGCGCCCGCTCGTAGAGCTCCCGCTGGTCCGCGACCGCCTCGCGCATCTTGTGCCGGCCGAGCACCTCGAGCGCCGCGACGACCGCGCGGCGGGCCTCGTCGCCGGGCGACGCCACCGCCACCTGGAGGGCGTCGGCGAGCGCGAGCTTGCGGCGCTCCAGCGCGACCGGAAGGTAGTCGCTGCGTGCGAGCACCGCGGCGATCGCGTCATGCACCGGCAGGAAGCCGTCGGCCACCATGAGCAGCTCGAGCAGGCGGGTCGGGGCGTCCTCGCACTGGGCGGCCAGGACGTTCGCGAGGTCGGCCCACGCGACGAGCAACCGGGGCTCCGCGCGGGCGCCGTCGGCGAGGGCCTTCGACAGCTCGTTGAGCCGCGCGGCGAGCGTGCCGTCGACGAAGTCGTGCGCCCCGAACGAGTCCCGGGCGCCGTCGAGCACGAAGGCCAGCGCACCGGCCACGCGGCCGTTGCCGTCGAGCCAGAGCCGCAGCGCCCAGGGCGCGACGGGGCCGATCGTCTGCCGCAGCCACGCCTCCAGCTCGCGTTGAAGCTCGGGGTGTTGCGCGAGGAAGGGGGCGAGTCCGGCCGGGGCAGGTTCTCGCGTGAAGCGCAGGAGCAGCGTCCCCTCGCGCTCGTTCTCCTCGCCGAAGACCTTGCGGGCCACGAGCCACGCGCGCCACGCCAGATCGAGCGTGACCAGCCCCCCCGGAGGAACCGGCCGCGAGAACAGCGGATCGTTCAGGATGGCGTCGGCCAGCGGCCGGCACTGCTCGACCTCGGTCGCGACCTGCGCGTGCGAGAACGCCGCGCGGAGCCGACGAGCGCGCGCGATGGTGTTCACCCGGCCCGCGGCCACGCGGCCGAAGAGGTCGACGGGGAGCTGACCGGGCTCCCAGTCGACGAGCACCACCGCGGGCGGGTCGTCGGGGCCGTCGGGCAACGCCGCGCGCAGTTCGAGCTCGCTCCGCGCGGTCTCCACCCGGAAGCGCAGGAGACCCTTGAGGGTGCGCACGGTCACCTCCGCAAGCGGCGGCTGCATCCGCGCGAACACCAGCGTGTTGAACGAGCGGTGATCCTTGCGGTGGATCAGTTCGAGCTCCGCGACGAGGTCATCGGGAGTGAGCGTCGGTACGTTGGTCACCACGGGCCTTCGAGCTGCTCTATTCGCGCGTCAGGGTCCACGCCAGCTTCACGCGGCCCCCCTCGCGCTCGATGGTATCGAGGGTCGCGTTCATTGTCGCGATCGCTGCGCGCGCCTCCGCGATGGAGTGCGCCACGCCGCTGTCCGCTGCCTTCGCGGCCAGCCCCGAAGCCGACCCCGCCTTGTTCTCGCCGAGGCCCGCGGTGTTGCCGCCGGTGACCGCCGTCGGCGTTCGCGGAGCCTCCGCGGTCGTTGTCGTGGTGATACTCACCCTGGTCGAGTCGAGGAGCAGGCGCCCGACCTCTTCGCGCAGCTTCGGGAGCTCGCGCTGGAGCGACTCCTTCGTCTCGTCCGCGGAGAGCATTCGCCGCGCGCGCTCGACCAGCGCGAGCGCGTCGGCGTCGTCGCGTCGGGCAAGCGACTCCACGCTCTGCCAGAGCAGCCGATCGGCCAGCGCGGACGTCACCGCGCGCATCGACTCCATGCACTTGCCCAGCGCCGCGTCGCTCGTCGTCGACGCGAAGGTCGCGAGCGCCTCCACCCGCGCCACCGGGTCGCGCGCCTCGAGGGCCTTCACGAGCCGCTGCATCTCCGCTGCAGTCACCACCCGCGGCGCATCCGCATCGAGCAACGTCGCCCGCGCGTCGAGCAGCGACGGCAGCGTCAGCGCCCCGCTCTCCACCGCGGCGGCCCGCGCGCGTTCGAGGTCGTCGGCGAGGCGCCGCACGTTCCGCGACCGGAGCGAGCTCGCGCCCCGTGCGAGGTTCAGGCACACCGAGGCCCGCTGCAGCGCGCGCTCCCAGTGCTCGGCGCTCGGCAGCCGCGGCAACACCAACTCGGCCTCGTCGGCCAGCGCGCCGATCGTCGGGTCGTCGAGCACGCGGTCCCCGCGCGACACCTCCCGGTTCGACCACGCCGCCCACGCGAGGATCACGAAGTCTTCGACCTCGCGCGTGAAGCCCTTCACGCGACGCGCATCGAGCACGCCCCGCACGGCCTCCACGGTCACGATGCGGCCGACGTCCACGCCCTTCGCGCGGAGGTCGCGCTCGATCTCGGCGAAGGGCTCGTCGCGCATCACCACGTCGGCCTCGCGCAGTACGACGAGGTTGAGCGCCGCGCAGAGTTCCCCTTCCCTGCGGTCGGCCTTGTCGATGCCCATCTGCCGCCCCGCCGTCTCCGAGAGGCGCGCGAGCAGCTTCAGCGCATTTCCCAGCGCCGCCCGCCCGACCTTCGTCGTGAACTTCGGATGCCGCGGGTAGCACTCCGCCAGGAGCGCGCTCGCCAGTGCCTCCGGGGCGTCGGAGAGCCGCGTCACCGTGAGGTTGGGGATGCGGCGCTCGGGCAACAGCACGTGGAAATGTTCCGTCACCGTGCAGCTCGGGTCGAGCATCCCGGCCCCGGCGCCGGTGATCCCGTAGGCGCTCTCGATCGCACGCAGCACCCGGTTCTGCTTCTGCGAGCGCAGCGACTCCAGGCTCTGCCGCGCGCGCTGCTGGTCGTCCGTGCGCAGGTGCGAGAGGTACGTCTTCCACGCGTCGCCCGCGAGCACGGCGTCGAGCACCACGAGCATCCCGAGGTCGGTCTGCACCGTGTCGCTGAAGAAGTCCGGCAGCCAGACCACCGTGCGCTCGTCGAGGCGATCGCGCAGCGCGCCGACGCGCGACTCGTCCTCCTGCGGCGTGTGCCCCGGCTCGTCGAAGGGGTAGTCGATCACGATGCGGAAGTCGTGCCCCGTGCCGACCCGGAAGCGGCTCTCGTCGAGCTCGCGCACGTTACCGAAGACCACCACGCCCTCGCGCGTCGTCCCGCGCCACTCGACCTTCTCGGCGAACTCCGTCGTCTCCCAGCCCGTATGTCCGAAGGCCGCGAAGAGCAGCGCGCGCAGCTTCACCTTCCGCGCGCCGGGCTTGTCGTGCTCCCGCGCGGTCTCCAGCACCGGGCGCAGGTCGACCTTTGCGAGCTCGATGTGGACCAGCGGATCCTTCTGGTCGCCGACGCGCAGCGAGCCGATCTGCGAGGCGAACTCCCGCAACCGCGACACTGCCGCCGAGGCTTCGGTGCCGGGGATGGTGCTGCGCAGCGTCCCGTGGTTGAGGGCCACGACGCGCGAGGCCGTGAGGTCCTTGAGCACCGACACGTTGGGGAGCAGCGTCGCCAGGAGCAGCGTCTTGATCAGCCGGTTGTCCGCGCGGCAGCGCACCTCGGCGCAGTTCGAGCACCCGATCTGCGGCGGGTGGTCGTCGCGCAACCGCTGGCACTTCTCCGCCGCGTTGGTCTTGTTGGTGAGCTGGATCACCGGGAGAAACTCCGACTGATACGCCGTGCGCATCGTCTGGAACTGCTCGCGCAGCACGCCGTCCATCGGCTCCTCGCCGCCCGCCAGGACGTCGAAGAGGTCGCCCACCGCCACGAGCCGCCCGAGCTCGAAGTCCGCGAGGTGCTCGACCAGGATCTCCATCAGCACCTTGAGCGCCGTGCGCTCGCGCTGCAGCGCCGCGCTCATCCCCACCAGCACCTGGATCAGCGCCGGCGAGAACGGATACACCGCGCGGAAGGCCTCTTCCCCTTCGCCGATGTCGCCCAGCAGCGTCTGCCACGCCGTCGTCCCGAGCTTGCGGCGCATCGCATCGAAGGCCTCGTCCAGGCGCTTCGCGGCGGCCTCGTCCTTCGGGCGCACCACGCGCTTGCGCACGATGGCCGGGAGGTTGCGGTCGGGCAGCGGGATCGTTCCGAAGCGCCCCTCCCAGAACCGCTGTGCCTCGCGCAGGGCCAGCAGGTCGCCGCCCGCGAGCTGGTCACCCACGAGCTCGACGATGTCCCGCTGCCGCGCGAGGAAGCTCACCAGCGGCGCCGGGCGGTCGGCGTCCTGCGCCTCGACCATCTTCGCGAGCTTGCTCATCTCGCGCGTCACCCACGCGCGGTCGCTCGCCCCGTTGGCGAGCCAGAGCACCGCCTCGTCGAAGAAGAACACCACCGCGTCGAAGCCCAGCGAGCGCGCGTGCCGCGAGAGCTCGCCGAGGCCGCGGTCGATGTCCACGTAGCCGTGGGTCGTGCCGAGGTAGGCCGAGTAGTGCGAGCGCACCAGCGCATCGAAGAGCTTCTGCCGCTCGTCCGGGACCGTCGTCTCCACCGCGTGCTCGAAGCGCTCGGCGGTCCAGACCGAACCCGGGGCGCGGTTGCCCCAGCGGGGGTCGGCCTTGCGGCCGCCGTTCATCTTCGCGAAGAAGGCGTCGTCGCCCAGCTGCGCGCGCAGCTCGCGGGCGTTGGCGAAGAGCCCCTCGTCGGCGAAGAGCGCCGGGAGCACCGCGTCGGGAAAGAGCTCGCGGGTGCGCGCCAGGTACTCGGGGAAGAGCTTCGCCTCGAGCGACGAGGCGCCGATCATGTGCAGGTGCAACCGCAGGATCTTCTTCTCGGCGAGCCAGCCGTGCTTCGCGTGGAGGCCCTGCAGTTCCTCCTCCTTCCAGGCGAACGACTGATCGGCGGCGTCGGGGGAGAGCATGAGCGAGAGCACGCTCATGAAGTGGCTCTTGCCCGAGCCGAAGGAGCCGTGGACGTAGGCCGCCACACTGCGGCGACCGTCGAGGGTGGACTTCACCAGCGCGAGCGACTGATCGAAGGCGCGCTGCAGGTCGGGGGTGACCGCGTAGTCCTTGAGCATCGCCTCGGGGTGGCGGACCCCCTCGGTGAGCTGCACCACGAAGGCGCTCTTGACGACCGACTCGGGCAGTTCCAGCAGATCGTGCAGGGCGCTCATAGGGCGCGAGGGTTCTACCGCGATCCGCGGGCCATCGGGTGGCCCGCGTGGCGGCCGTCGGCGTACGGTCCGCGGTCGGCCGCGCCCGCTGGAGGGTCGAGCGGCACCACCAGCCGAAGCACCATGTTGAAGTCGCTCGAACTGACCGGTGTCGGGCTCGACGACGACGAAGGCGTCGTGGCATTGCACCGGGAGTGGCTGCGCAAGCACGAGGAGGAAGGCCCCTCCCTCGACGGACTGCGCCGCAAGGTGCCTCTGGTCGCGAACGCCCTGGCAGTCGCCCCGAGCGTCCACTGTTCTGCGTCGGCAGGCACTGATGGTACCGTCCCGGCCCCCAAGGATGATCAGCTCAATCACGCTCAAGAATTACAAGAGCTTCGGCGAGCCCCAGACGGTGCCGCTGGAGCCCATCACCGTGCTTGTCGGACCGAACAATTCGGGCAAGTCGAGCTTCATGTCGGTCGGGCAGTTCCTTCGTAACGCGCACACGGAGGATCTCGGGGCGGCCATCACGGTGGAGGGCGGGCGCACCCAGCTGGCCCATCGCCCAGTCGTGGGTGACGGACAGGTCGAGATCTCCTGGACGACCCACTCAGACTCCCCCCAGCACCTGCTGATTCCGGCGAAACGGGACCGTGGCGCGCCCGATCCGATGAGCGCATTGACCGAGAACCCCTTCGTGTCCTCGACCAGCGTCGCGCTTCGGGTCGACGCGATGCGCGAGGAGTCGCCGCTCAGCCCCAACCCTTCAATCGCCACCGACGGGAGCGGAATCGCCGCGGTCGTCATGAACTGGCGCAGCTCGCTGTCGCCGCAGGCCCTGCGACTCGATGACCTCGTGTCGAAGGCGCTTCCGGAGATCCAACACGTCCTGGCGCTTCTGTCCGAGACCCCCGGCCGCGCGCGCCTCGTCGTTCAGCAGACAGACGGAGAGCAGTTCGATGCGAGGCGCCTCTCCGACGGCGTGCTGTTCTTTCTCGGCCTCGTGGTCCACGCCCTCAACGCTCCGGTGGACAGCGTGCTGTTCATCGAAGACCCCGAGACCGGCATCCACCCCCGCCGCATCTCGCAGATCGCCGACCTGTTGCGCGCCGTCGCCGCCGAAGGCCGCCAGATCGTCCTGTCGACCCACTCTCCCACCTTGCTCGACGCATTCCGCGACCAGCCCGAGTCCATCGTGTTGTTCCGCCGCGGTCTGAATGGCACGAGGGTGAAGCGTCTCACCGAAGTGGCCGAACTGATGCGTGCGCTCGACGAGCACGACGCCCGCCCCGGAGCGATGCTCGCCGACGGTTTCTTCAATGAGCACTTCTAGCCCGGTCGTCGCCATCGCAGCGGAGACGGAGGTCTTCGACCGCGAAGTCTACGTGCGATTGCTGGAGTTGGTGCTCGGCGTCCCGGTCACTCCGTATAAGACCGAGATGGTGTTCGGCGGTCGCACCCGCGTGCGCATGCTGGCCGACGCGTTCTTGACGCGCGCGTTCGAGGATGGGGTGCGCCACGCGCTGTTCGCGATCGACAACGACGGCGGCCTCAAGCGCCGACCGGAACACGACGACACCCATGACCCGATCGCGGAGGTGGGCGCAACCTTCGAGCGAGCCAACGACGCGTGCAGCACCTGCCTGCTGGAGCGGTGCATGCCGCCATCGTGGCGAGCTCAAGGTGGGCTTCTCTGCCTCGCGGTCCCGGTCCAGACGATCGAGACCTGGCTGCTCTGCCTGAAGCCCCACGACTTCGCAGGACGCCCGGAGCTGACCTTCCCCCGGCGCGTTTTGAAGAGTTGGCTCTACGAGGGGCCTGAGCCACAGGCGTCGACGCGGCTCGCCCTCGCCCTCGCGGCCCTCGCGCATCCGGACGCCTTGTCTCGCCTCCGTGAGCGCCCGAGCTTCGCGCGCTTCGAGCGGCAGGCGCTCACGTGGGCCGTCGCACCCCAAACAGCCGCTCCCGCTCCGTACTATGCGAGCGGTCGTTGATCCACGCCGCGAGCGCTCGATCGAGGATCACTGCAGTCTCAGCCTCCGAGTAGCGGAGAGCGCCCGTCAGCTCCTCGCACCGCGCCCGAAGCACGTCGTCGAGGTCACGGCGCGCATGCTCCCGCACGGGCCCCTCCTGCGCGCTGGACGGCGCGAGCTTCGCCACCATCGCCCCTGCGTGCGGGGGGTTCAGCTCCCTGATCCGCTCATGGAGTACGGTCTTGAAATAGTCCCGCCCTACGTTGTCTTCGATCGGCGCGAAGGCCTCCCCCAGCAGCAGCGCGAATCGCTCGACCTCCTCGGCCTCGTCCGCCATGCGCACCCCTTCGGCGAAGGACCACCGCGTGAACGACCGGCTGTGCGGGACACGCTGCTCCGTAAGCTCCCGCAGACGCTCCAGCACCACGACGTACTCGGGCTTCGAGCGCGAAACAAGTTGCACACGCATCACCTTCGCCCCGGACCGCAGGCGATCGCGCAGCAGGCGGACATGCGGGTCGTCGGGCTTCTCCCCGACCGCTTCCTGGACGAAGGCCTCCCAGAGCTGGCGCCGAATCGTCTTCATGCTGGCGTCACCTCCCTACTGCTCTCCTCGTCCTGCCGCAGCCCGTACGTCACGGCTCAACGCCCTTCGCCGCGCCCTTCTTCGGCCGCCCCCGCTTCTTCGGCGACGCCGCTTCCCCCGCGCCCTCTTCCGTCGCCACGGCCTTCGCCTTCGCAGCCGCCCGCCCGGCCCGCTTCTCCGGCGGCCGCCACCCGCGCACCTGCGCCCGGGTGATCCCCAGCGCGTGCAGCTCCGTCTCCACGAACGCGTCGTACGCGTCGCCCGCGCCCAGGTCCTCCCCGGGCTGCGGTGCGCCATGCCACTGCTTCAACCACGGAACGAGCTCATCGAGCCCCGCCAGGAGGGGCACGAGGCGCTCGGCGGTCCAGCCGTCCTCGTCCTTGCGGCGCAGGTACAGCGCGGTGAGCGCCTCGGCCCGCTGGCGGTGATCCCAGCCCGCCCAGCCGTAGAGGGGCGACGGGTCGTCGTCCGTGGTCGCGCCGGGGTACCCGATGAACCGCTCGCGCGGAACATCGAGCTTCCCGCGCAGGGACCAGTACCGCGGCTCCCGGTAGTCCTCGCGGTCGTACTTCGGCGGAACCGGGATCGCCTCCTCGAGCGTCTCGCCCGCGTCCTCGCGGCGCTGCAGCGCCCAGGTCGTCTCCCAGCGCGCGCGCTTCTCCAGGCCCGAGTCGGTGAAGCGCCACGCCGTGAGGAACGCGACGGACTCGGCCTCGACCAGCGCCGCGAGCGCCCGCCCGAGGTCGTCCTCGCCGGGGAAGCGTAGCTCCGCGATCGCGTGGACCCGCGGGTCCCGCAGCGCCGCGCTCGCGAGCGCCCGCAGTGACTGCACCACCACGTCCTCCTTCGCGATGGCTTCGACCGCATCGAGCAGTGCCGTCGTGGCGGCGTCGCGCACCTCCTCGTTCCAGTCGCGCTTCGTCCAGCGGCGCTTGTACTCGGGGCGCTCGATCAGTCCGATGAAGCGGTTCGACTGGATGATCTCGATGCGCACTTCATTGAGCCGCTGCATCGCCGCGGAGAGCCGCGCCATCACCGGGTCGGTGGGCACCAGATACCCGTTGCGCTCGAACCACGCCGTGCTCTCGCCGGAGAGGAACATCGCCCGCTCGAAGGCCCGCAACCCCACCGGGAACGGCGGGATGATCTCGTCCTCGATGGCCGCTTCACGTGCGGCGGCGTGCTTCGTGCGCTCGTCGTCGGTGAGCAGCCCGAGGTGCTCGTACCAGCGCCAGTCGAGCTCCTCCTGCTGCGCGACCATGGTCTCCTGCGTACTCAGCGCGCACTCTCTGGCCCACGAGAGACGATCCGCAAGCGGGGTCTGCTGCCCGGACTCGGTTGCCCTGAATTGCAGAGTGGGTGTGTATCCCGCGAGCACTTGCGCGTTTCCGTTGAGCGCGCGCCCAGCCTGCAAGGCGAAGGCGGCAGTGGGCACCGGCAATGGACCGAGCTTTGTAGCGCCGAACTGGTGGAACTGCTCCCAGTATTCGGACTTGAATCCCTCGTTGACCCCCTGCGCGCCTTTGTTCATGCACACCTGCTTCATCCAGAAGCACACCGTGCTGCTGTTAAGCCATGCGAGTAGCGCGAGATGGTCATCCTCCGTCGCCGTTGCGGACAGCTTGATGATCGGGGCGGTCTGTTTGAAGACCTTGCCGCCGCGATCGAGGACGAAGTGATTGTGCGTCGCGACTTCGGCGAAGGTAATGGTGAGCGGAGTCCGCAGCTTATCGCGATATAACTCCTGGAGTTCGTACCAAACGGCTCCGCGTTGAATCATCGGCACGCCGAAACGTCGGCGATGGGAAATGATTGATCTAGCCGACCACAATAGCTTCGACTCATCGCCCAAATCATTGAATGCAAGGAGCGCGTACGCATCGTCGTACGGGAAGAGGCACTCCTCCGATTCTGCGGCCGACCAGTCCCGAAGGAGTTCACCTGTCAGGAGAGGTCGGCGGTACTTGACTCCAAGTCGGTCCATCGTAGTCCGAGGAAGAACGTAGACGTCGTCTTCGCCGGTGACGCTCGAGATCCCGATACTGTTCGCGATAGTGTCTAGCCGTCGATCACAGCGTTCCTCGATGTGCTCCTTGAGTTCACCTGCGCCACCACCCCCGAGGCTCCAAGGATGCCTCGCAAGCGTCTCGCGCGATAGATCAGCAACCGTCACGAAGTCGTTTTCGAAGGCGACATCGCCCACGTGGTCCGAGATGGACGACCACACCTTGCCCTTCGCGGGATTCCCTGGCGTTTCGGGTTCTCCCCTTCGACCGAGCACTGCCCGCACGGTGTCGGTCTTACGTCGCTGGTTTCGACCGAAGAGAATCACCGTCGGTGTGCCGTGTCCCGGGATGAACGCTCCCGATGTGTCGATCACGCCGGTGAGGTCCAATCGAGTCAACACCTTCTCCACGAGACTCTTCCCGAACTCCCGCTTCATGAAGCTGTTGGCGTTGATGAGTCCTACGAAGCCGCCATCGATCCCGAGTTCGAAGAAGCGCTCGGTGAACGGTGCCGCCAGCGCATACTTGCCCTTCGCGCTATCGGGATACCGCGCCCGGTACACCTCTCGAAGCGCGGCGTCACGACACACGATGTACGGCGGATTGCCCACTACAGCGTGATACCCACTCCCGAACACGCCCCGTCCCGCGACCGGATCTTCCAGGACGAAGTGGTCGCCGCCCAAGGCCCGCCGTGCGGTGTTGTCGGTCAGGCTCTCGGCGAGCGACGGGTTCTTCCCGCCGTACAGCAGCGAGTCGGCGACGACCACGTGACGGTCGAGTTCAAGGTCCGCCGGTGCCTCACGCAGGCGGCGGATCCCCGCGGCGCCGAGGTACGCGACGAGCAGGCGGAAGCGGGTGATCGCCACGGCAAATGGGTTGAGATCGACGCCGAACACATGCTGGAGCGCAGCCCCCGCGTGTTGCTTCGCATCCCCCGACGGGTCCTTGCGCTCATGCAGCGCGCGCAGCCGATGGAACGCCCCGAGCACGAAGTGCCCTGACCCGCAGGTCGGATCGATCATCCGAAACCCGTCGAGCCCGAACTCCTTCACCGCCGGATCGAGCGTGTGATCGAGGATGAACGACTCGACGAAGTCCGGTGTCTGGAGCAGCGCGTAGCGTTCGCGCACAGCGGCGCTGAGGTCTTGATAGAGGTCCCCGAGCACGCGGGTGTCGTCGCTGTCGAAGCGCCACCGCAGGCGCTTGTCGGCAAGCTCCTCCCGGAGGAGCCGGAGCAGGTCGCCCGCCACCCCCGCGCTCGGACCGAGCCGCCGCGCGACGTCGTTGCGCGCTCCGAGCAGCTCGCGCACCCCGGGCAGGTTGCCCACCTCGCGGAACACCGCCAGGAGGTACTCGCGCGCGTTGCCCGCGAGGCCGGGAAACGCCGCGCCGAAGCGCTCCTGCGCATCGACGGCCCCATCGCCCGCGAGGCGTCGGTGCGCGACGAACCCGCGGTCTTCGAGGAAGCGCACGAAGACGCAGTCGAGGAGCCACGCCGCGCCGACCTGTTCGAGCGTGCGCTCGCGGTACGCGATGGGGTCGTCGGCGGTGCGCCCCTCGGCGCGCTCCCGGGCGAGGGCGTCGTCGAGGGCGCGCTTCACGCTGGGGCTCTCCTCCACGCGCAAGCGAAGGTCGGGGATCAGCGTGCGCTCGAGAAACTGCCCGAGCGCCTGCGCGAGGGAGACGTCCTTGGATTTCGATCCGCGTGCCATAGGGGGGTGTCGTCCTTCGGAGAAGCGCGTTCGGGTCGGTGGGGGGTCTCCGTCCCGTATCGGGGACCGCGCGGCGGGTTCTACCGCGATCCGCGGCGCTCCGGGTGGCCTGCGTGGCGACCGTCGGCGTAGAGTCCGCGGCCTGCGGCACTCCGCAGGTGTTCCGCGGCAGAACCAGACGAACCCACCCATGTTGAAGAAGCTCGAACTGACCGGCGTCGGCCCCTCGGCGCACCTCGGTCCGATCCACCTCGCCGATCGCCTCAACCTGATCACGGGCGACAACGGACTCGGCAAGAGCTTCGTGCTCGACGTCGCGTGGTGGGCGTTGACCGGCTCGTGGCCCGATCGCCAACCCTGGCCGCGCGAGGAGACCACCCGCGAGGCGCCTCCCCGCCTCGACGCGACCATCCAGGGCAAGACCACGGAGTCGCACGTCGAGAGCGTGTTCAATTTCGACAACCACGAGTGGTCCCTGCGCGACGGTCGCCCGCCCATGCCCGGCCTGGTCTTGTACTTCCGCGTCGACGGCCGGTGCTCCCTCTGGGATCCGGCACAGCACTACTGGCGTCGCAACAAGTCGAAACAGGTCGATGATCGGGCGCGGCCCGACGCGCTGCACCTCGGCGCCGACGAGGTGTGGAACTCCCTCCTCTCCGCCGACGGCAAGACCATCTGCCGCGGTCTCATCGAAGACTGGGTGACCTGGCAGCAGACGAACAGCCCCGAGTTCAAGCTCCTCGAGCAGGTCTTGCTCGCCCTGTCGCCGAGCGAGAGCGAACCGCTCCGGCCCGGCGCCCCGCTGGATCCGCTCGACCTCGACCTCGACGATCGCCGCGCGCATCCGACGCTGGCCCTGCCGTACGGGCGAACCCCGGTGGTGCTCGCCTCGGCGGGCATCAAGCGGATGCTCGCGCTCGCCTACCTGATGGTCTGGGCGTGGCAGGGTCACAAGCTCGCTGCCCAGTCGTTGAAGCAGGCGCCCGAGCGTCGGCTGGTGATCCTCTTCGACGAGCCCGAGACGCACCTCCACCCGCAGTGGCAGCGGCGCGTCCTCCCTTCGCTCTTGAAGGCGGTCGAGGCCCTGGGTGACATCAGCGATGTCCAGATCGTCGTGAGCACCCACGCGCCGCTGGTGCTGGCCTCGGTGGAGACGACCTTCGACGAAGACCGGGACGCGCTCTTCCACTTCGACGCGACGGCGGACGGCCCCACCATTGAGAAGCTGCGCTTCGCGAAGCGTGGCGACGTCGTACGCTGGCTGGTCTCGCCGCTCTTCGGCCTGGAGCAGGGCCGCTCGCTGGAGGCCGAGCGGGCCATCGAGGCCGCCGAGCGCTTCATGTCGAGCCGGGGCGGCGAGAACCCCCCCGCGCTCCAGACCTGAGCATTGGTCACATCTCGCGTGAATCACTGCCCGGACCGGGGTTGGTCGCGTCTCGCGCCTGCACCCCGGGCAAGCGAAAGCAGGCGCCCCTCTGGGGCTTTCGGAAGGGCGCTTTGATCATCACGCCGCGGGCGCAACACGTTGGCCGATCGCTTCCGGAAGCCCCGGAGGGGCGCCTGCTTTCGCTTGCCCGGGGTGCAGGCGCGCGACGCGACCAACCCCGGTCCGGGCAGTGGTTCACGCGAGATGTGACCAATGCTCAGGCTCCAGACAAGGCCTATGAATAGAGCAACTACCGCTACGCCGACTCGGCGGTGAACAGCGCCAAGAAGCCCGCGTGGGTCGGCATGCTGTTGGACCCCTTCGAGGTCGATGACGGCTGGTTCGAGGTCGACCTGCTCTCCTGTCTGCTGCGCATCGTCGAGGACCGGGTGCCCCCTGAGCTCCTCCCGCGGGTGCGCTTCACCATCGACAGGCTCGGCCTCGACGACGGCGAAGACGTGGTGGCGCTGCGCCGTGAATGGCTGCGCATGCACGAGGAGGACGGTCTGTCCCTCGACGGGTTGCGCCGGAAGGCGCCCCTCGTTGCGAGCGCCGTCGAACGACGCAACGCGCGCGGCGCTACGCCGACGACGTGATCATCCCGCCACCGCGTGGATCCAGGTCTGCGGCGGCGTGAGCCGCGGGGCCGCGGTGGGGTTGGGCAGCGGCAGCGCCGGGATCGCTCCGCCGTCGATGGGCGCCTCGTTGGCCGCACCGAGCCGCGCGAGCACCACGAACACCGCCGGTCCGTCGTCGCGTCGCGCGAGCGCGGCGAGGCCCTCGACGAACTCCCGGAGCCCGAAGCGCGCGGCGAGGCCCAGGTCGCGGAGCACGAGGGCCTTCTGCTGCGTCGACCATCCCCCGAGCACGGCCTGCGCGGCCTCGCGCACGAGATCTCGGAGGGTCTCCCAGTCGTCGCCGCGCGGCCCCTGCCGGTCGGCCTCGACGATGACGTCCCAGTCGACGCCCTCCCGCGCGGCGAGGTCGTGGAGGCTGGTCCAGAGCAGCTTGTCGAGGCTCAGCACCGGCACGTCGAGCCGTCGCCCGATGGCCAGCGCGGCCACCGGCGCATCGATCGGGGCGACGTTGATCACCCGGAACGACCGCTTCTGCGCGGCCAGTCGCAGGCGCTCATCGAAGTCCCGCGCGGGCGCATCGTCGAAGGTCAGCGCGCGCGGGATCGTGGACGCCCGCGCGATCGCCGGGCGCACCACCACGGGTCGGTGGGTGGTGAGCGACGAGGGGTTCTCCGCGACCACCGGGCGGAAGTACTTCTGCAGGGCCGCATCGAAGTGGAAGGTCAGCACCGACGCGACGAGCGCATCGAGCTCGGGCCGCGCGGGCAGCGCGACGGCCTCGCGGTAGCGGCTCGCGACGACGCTGCGCAGGCGCGCTTCGTCGTACGTGTGCTCGGTGAAGACGCCGGCGCAGAGCCGCAGCGCGCGCTCGGCGGACATCCCGCGCGGGTACAGCTCGAGCCGCGCGGAGCAGGCCGCCCGGGTGCTCGCGCTGGCCGCGAGGGGTAGCAGCCGCTCGACGCCGAGGCGGGCCAGATCGCAGTGCTCCACCAGCGGGGCGAGGCGGCCGCGGGCCTCGTCGGCGCTGGGCAGGACGTCGCGCGCGCTGAGCCGATCGGCCTCGTTGCCGAGGGCGCGGGCGACGTCGAGGAGGCCGCGGTCCGTCGCGATCCACCGGGCGTCGTGGAGGTTTCCCTCGGCGAGGGTCTCGTCGGTCATGCGGGCGATCTCGACCAGGGCGGTGGCCTGCAGCCGCGCGGCGTCGTCGAGCTCATCGGCCCGCGCGACGCCGCAGGCCCGGGCGACGGTCTCCGCGAGCGCGCGGACGGGGGCGAGCCCGCCCGACGCCGCGAGGGCCTCCTGCACGATCTGATGCAGCGTCGGGAGCACCTTCGACTCCGACCAGCGCTTCCGGGCTTCTCCGAGGTGGATGTAGACCACCTGCCGGCTCACGCCGCGGCGCTTCGCGAGCTGCCCCGCGTCGACGGGCAGGCCATCGTCGAGCCCGAACAGCGCGCGCACGTCCGCGACCCAGGCCTTGGCCCGCACGCGCCCCGCGTCCGCCGGAACGAAGGCCGCGAGCCACCCCGCGAGGGTGCTCGGCGTGGTGGAGACCTCGACCGGGGTGACCGTCGGGCCGGGCGTGGTGACCTCGGCGTCGTGCGCGCGCCGCCACGCCTCGCGGAACTCGACCAGCTCGCGCACGGTCTCGCGCCCGAGTCCCTTGAGCTTGCCGAGGTTGGTCTTCGAGACCTTGCGGAGGTCGCCGAAGGCCAGGATGCCCTCGCGATCGAGCGCGTTCTTGGCGCGACTGGAGAGCGGCAGGGCCTCGACCGGCGTCGCATCGCGGATGGTCGCGAGCGTCGCGGCGGGCCAGACGTGTTCGATCTTCCCGGGCGGGTTCGTGGTCGCCGCGCGGCCCGTGTCCGGATCGACGTGGGCGGGCGAAGGCGTCACGCTGCGCGGGACGAAGGCGAAGATCCACGACTCGCGCATCGCCTCGGCGCTGGGGAAGCGCTTCGCGACGTCACGCCCGAAGCACTGCCGGAAGAAGGCCGCGAGCGCATCGCGCACGGTGGCGTCGAAGCGTTCGGCCTCGACGACGATCTCCGCGTCGTCGCGGAGCGCGACGTCGTCGACCCACCGCGGCAGCCGCCCGGTGAGCATCTCGTAGAGCGTGAAGCCGACGGACCATCGATCGGCCGCGGCGTCCCAGCGACCGCGCACCAGCACGCCCGGGTCGCGGTACGGCGCGGTGCCCACGAGCACCTCGTGCTCGGCGGTTTGCGCGAGGCTGAAGTCGAAGAGCATGAGGTGCTTGGCGCCCTTGGGGTCGCGCTGCACGAAGCCGATGTTGGCGGGCTTGATGTCCTTGTGAACGACCCCGAACTCCTCCAGGCGCTCGGCCGCGCGGAGGAGGTCATCGCCCCAGCGCCGCGCCTGATCGAGCCCGGCGGGTCCGCTGCGCGCGAGCACGGCGGCGAGGGTCTCGCCGGCGTCTTCGAGGAGGAGCGCGCAGCGTCCCTGGAAGCGCAGCGTGCGCTTGAGCCCGACGATCCGATCGCCGCGCGCGCGATCGAGCAGGCGCGCTTCGGCTTCGAGGCGCTCGTCGAACTCGGGTTCGAGCGCGACCTTCAAGGCTCCGCCGTCATCGCCCGAGCTCACGCGGAACACCCGCGCCGTGCTGCCCGTTCCGAGGAGGTTCTCGACGATGAACTCGGTGCCGTCGTCCGAGCGCACGACGTCGCCGGAGACCGCGTCGCTGACCGGCGCCCGAGCGTCCTCGTCGCCGAGGAGCACGTGCCCGAGCAGGTCGACGAGCTCGTTGGCCGAGTCGCAGCGCGCGGTGCGGGAGACCTCGGTCGCGAAGCCGATGAGCTCGTCGAGGTCTTCGAAGTGATGCGCGCGGCGCTGCTTGCGTTGGACCTTGAGGCTGGCGAGCTCTTCCCCGGCGCTGGCGAGGGAGAGCTTGCCGTCGCGGAGGAGTTGAAGCTGTCGCTCGCCGAGCTTTGCCGCGGGTGCGCGGCCGACGAAGACGAACCACGCGAGGGCGCCGAGCGAGAACACGTCGCTCTGGGCGTCGGCCTTCTCGGGGTCTTCGAGGAGTTCGGGCGCGCGGTACACGACCATGTCCGAGAGAGCGGAGAGGTGGACGGTTCCGCGGGTGTCGGTGTGCTGCGCGAGCTGGAAGTTGAAGAGCCGCGTGTCGATGGGTCCGTCGTCGCCGCCGCCGCGCACGAGCACGGAGGTCGGGTCGATGCCGCGGTGCAGGACGTTGCGCTGGTGGCAGTACCCGACGGCTTCACCAACCTGCCGAACGATGGTCATGCGGTCGGCGAAAGAGAGCTGCGGGCGCTGCTGGATGTAGCGATCGAGGCGCTCGAACGCGGGTTCGTGTTCGAAGACGAGGCAGGGCTCACCGGTCGGTCCGGTGGCGGTGAAGTCGATACACTTGAGGACGTGCGGGTGCGACAGCGCGATGAGGATGCGCGCCTCGCGCGTGGCCGCCCGCTTGAGTTGATCCTGTCGCTCGGCGGTGGACGACTGCGCGACGAGATAGACGCGAACGCGCCGCACGAGGCCCTTGATGGACTCGGCCGCGGCGAGGTGGTCCTGGTACCCGAGGCCTTCGTCGAAGACGTCCTCGACGAGCAGGTCACCGTAGCGGCGCTGCCCCTTGCTCTCGAGGATCCCGAGGCGTCGCAGCGCCTGCGCCGTCTCGCGCGCGCCATTGGCGTCGATGGAGCGGTCCTGGAGCGACGACTGCGCGCCGTCGAACTCCGCCTGGGTGATGGCGCGGACGAAGGTCTTGCGGGTGACGACGCCCATGCGTCCGGCGGCATCGAGCCCGGACACGTCGACCTTCTCGTCGGAGAGGAAGACCAGAGGTTCGACGCGCGGACGCCGCCCGCGGAACTCCCGGTCGAGCAGCCCGGCGAGCGCGCGCGCCTTGCGACCGGCGCCGATCATCGGGTTCTCCATCACGCGGGCGCGCTCGTTGCGATGGTCGAAGAAGGAGTACGTCCAGTTGACGGAGTTGCCGGCGAAGCGCGCGGGGTGGCTCTTGATCTCGACGAGGTAAAGCGCGTTGTGCCCGAGGACGAGGGCGTCGATCTCGTATCGTCTCCCGGACGGATCGACGAGCTCGACGAGGCCCCAGAGGAAGTAGGGGTTCTCGTTGGGCAACGCGGACTTGATGAACTCGATGGCCTGCCGCTCCCACGAGTGCGGCGTGTGGCCATCGGCGAGGACGCGTTCGCGCGGCAATCCCATGGTTTCTCCGGCGCCTTCGGTCAGCGCCTGCGCGCCGCGAGCAGAGCCTCGGCCGCGGTGCGTTCGTCGGTGGAGGCGTCGTCGGAGCTGGCGAGCAGGTCGAGCGCGGCGATGCTCGCGGCGGCGGGCGACGACGGGGCGACCTCGGGCGAGAGGCAGCGTGGCGCGCGGAGCTCACCGAGGGCGAGCGCGGCGAGGCCGGCGAGGTGTCGGAGCGCAGGCGCCTCGGTGACGACGACGACCTGCTCATGGAAGGAGAGGTCGCGGTGGTCGGCGAAGCGCGCGGCGACGGCGATGAGGGCCGCGGCGCCGACGACGAGCACCCGGGTGGTGGGACCGATCGCGGGCAGCGGCGCCGGGGTGCCGAGCGCGACGGACCACGCGCGGGCGGCGTCGGTCAGGAGGACGCGCACGTCGGCGCGAGCGGCCGGAGGCGTGCGGAAGGCATCGCGGGCGAGGCCCGGCGCGGGCACATGGGACCACTGGCCGAAGGGCTCATCGTCGGTGAGCCCGGGGATGGCGAAGATGGCCCGGGGGCTGAAGGCATCGGGGTAGAGGCTGGCGGCGTCGCGGAGGAGGAGCTCGAGGCGATCGAGCTCGGTGAGGTCGGTGGGCGTGCCGGCGTAGTTGCGCCAGGAGGCATCGGCCGCGGACCCGAAGCGCCGCGGGGCGGACTCACGGGCGTCGAGCCACGCGAGGCCCAGGGTGGAGGCGCGGTAGAACGCATCGGTCTGCGCCTCGGTGATGGTCGTGGCGGCCGATGGTGCGACAGACGTAGGGGTCACCGAGTCTCCTCCCGCGAGGCCTCGGAGTGTCGTCGGATCAGCCGGGCGACACAAGGCTTTCAACGGGTTGGTGGCCAATGCGCTTCGTATCCTCAGCGCCGCACGGGTGCGTTACGGTCGCCGGGAGCGCGAGGGGAAGCGAGGCACGACTTCGACTGGAACTGGCCTCGCGCGATCGATCGCGAGCTCGTCGAGGCGGCGCTGCGGCCGGAGTTTCTGTCCGCGCCGGAGCCGCGCAACATCGTGCTCGTGGCGCCGCAGGGCCTCGGCAAGACGATGGTGGCGCAGAACATCGCGCACCAGGCGATCCTCGCCAGGCACTCGGTGCTCTTCACCACGGCGGCGAAGATGCTGGTGGACCTCGGGAGCGTGCAGGGCACACCGCATCTCTTCCAGCAGCGGCTGCGCAAGTACTACCGACGACGCGAGGCCAAGGCGCGGCGGCGGGTCAGGAGGTCCGCCACCGATCGAGCGCGGCATCGAGGACATTCGCGCGGGGCGCACGGTGCCGTGGGAGACCGTGAAGGCCTGGATCGCTGCAAAGATCGCCGCGCACCCATCGCGATGACCGCGGATCGGGTGGAGCTGTCGGCGCAGGCGCGTGCCGACCTCGACGACCTCCTCGAGTACCTCCTCGAACGCAACCCGGTTGCCGCGCGGCAGATCTTGGCGGCCATCGACGAAGCGATCGCGACGCTCGCGACGCCGTCGCCGCGGGTCGAGGGACGCCTGGTCACCTTGAAGTCCGCCGCGACCTGCCGACGCTGGTTCGTGCATCCCGTGGTGATCTTCTCCCAGCGCGCGCCGCGCCTCGTGTTCATCCAGACGGAGGTTGTCGACGCTGGGCTACCGCCGCGACGTCGCAGCGTGATCGGGAGCGGGGAACCGGTCACGCGGGGCGCGCTCCGCGTGGGGCCCCCGGTTGGCACGCCGTTCGTACCGACGTACAACACGGCTGCCATGATCAAGAAGCTCTCCGCCGTCGGGAACAGCCTCGGACTCATCATCGAGCGCCCGATTCTCGAACTGCTCAACATCACGAAGGACACCGCGCTCGAGATCAAGACCGACGGAGAGGCGCTCATCATCCGCCCGGTGCAGCTCACCAAGAGGGAGCGCGTTCGGGAGTCCACCCGACGGATGATGTCCGTCCACGACGAGACGCTCCAGAAGCTCGCGAAGTGAGCACGGACGACCCGCTCTTCCTCGATGTCGAGGACGTGCTCGAGATTCACGCGATGCAGCTTGAAGCCTACGGTGGCGGGGCGGGGCTGCGGGACCGCGGGCTGCTCGAGTCGGCCGTGGCCCAGCCGCAGGCGTGGCTGGGTGGTGGGTTTGCCCATGCGGGGCTGTTCGCGGTGGCCGCGGCGTACCTCTTCCACATCGTCAGCAATCACCCCTTCGTCGATGGCAACAAGCGAGCGGGGATGCTGGCGGCCGTGGTCTTCCTCGACCTGAACGGCATCAGCCTCGACCAGCCGACGGACGCTCTCTACGCGCTGACCATGGGCGTCGCGGAAGGCCGCCTCGACAAGACCGCCGTGGCGGCGGAACTGAATCGCATCGCCGCGGAGAACGCGTAACGCAGACGTGCGCGTGGGGCAGCCCGACCTCGAGCTGGTGGTGCGCGAACGAGCGACGCAGGTCGTTGGGCGAGCACGGTACGGCAGCACGCCTCCCGCGCCGTCCTACGGCTCCTCGGCGGGCGGTAGCGCGCGCAGCCGCGCCGCGATGATCTGCCTCGCCGCGACGGTCACGCCCATCGACGCCTGCGAGGTCGATGCGTCCTTCGCTCACGATCTCGAACTGCAGCGGTTCGCCGTCGACGCGATCGAGCAGCGCGACGATGCGCCGGTTCTCCGCGCGCTCAGCCAAGAAACATCCCTCGCCCGTAGGTCGCGACGAGCCGATCGAAGAGGCGCCGCTCGCGCTCGCCCATCGTCGCGCGGTCGACCCACTGGCGATTGCCCTCGTAGAGCGCGAACGCCTCCTCCTCGGAGACCTCGACGGACCCGCGGTTCCAGAGGAGGAAGCGGAGCCGCGGGAGATCGTCGCCGACGCGCATGCAGGTCCGACGAGCCCACGCCGAGCCCGCGCGCCGAGGCTGAATTCCCCCCCCCTGGCGCCACGGACTCCGACGGAAGGGAAGCGCGCAGACCCCCCTACCCGTATCCGGCGCCTCGCTGCCCAGATTCCGGTCGCATCCGTAGATGATCGCCTCGCCGAGCCCGCCCCGCCGTCCTGACAGAATGTCATGAGTGCCGTTCGTGCCTCTGCGCGTCCGGTTGGAGGGAGCCGTGCGGAGCGTGGGCACTCTCCGGCCATCCGTTCGGTCGCTCGGATAGGCTTCTTTGTAGGTACAATCGACCGATCGTCCATCTCCGAAGGCCCCGGCCCCACCGCTCGACGCCCGTGCCGATCTGCCATGTGGCACTTGAAAGAGATGGCATCGCGTCCGATCATCCGGGGCGATGACCCCGCCCTTCGAGCACATCGCCGACCGCATCCGCGTCGCCCTGGCGCACCAGAAGCTCACGCAGCGTGAACTCTCCCGCCGCGCGGGCCTCGCCGAGACGCAGGTCAGCGTGATCCTCGTGCGCCTGCGCGAGCGGCCCTACGCCGTCGAGCTCGAGACCCTCGCCCGCATCGCCGCGGGGGCGCAGGTGTCGCTCTTCTGGCTGCTCACGGGCGTCGAGGAGGCCGACGTCGGCGCTCCGCCCTCGCTCCAGCATCGACCCGGCTGGGCCGCCGCCGTGGAGGGCCTCGCCCAGCGCCTTCCGCCGCTCCGGCCCTGGGTCTGGACCTGGCTCGGCGCCTGTCGTCTGCCCGCCGAACCGCCGCTCCAGCCGTCGCCGACGCTCCTCCACGACCTCGTCGCGGTGCTGCAGCGGCAGTACGGCAACGAGGCGGTGTTCGTGCCGGCCCGGCCGGCCTACGAAATCCCGCCGATCACGCGGCGCCCGAAGTCGAAGCAGGCGGCCCCGGCGCCGCGGCAGAAGAAGCCCCGGGCTTAGTTTTGACACTCTAAATTAGTCGTGCGAGCGTCGCCTGATCATGGCGACTTCCCCATCGGTTGCTGGTGCGTCGGCCCGTCCACCCTCCCGGGTGCGGCCATGAACCCCAGCCGCATCCGCCACGCGCTGCTCGCGGCCGTCCACGTGTTCTGCGACCGCCTCGAGGAGCAGGGGGAGGGGACCGACGAGGTCGTCTCCGCCCGGTCGAAGCGGACGCCTCGGAGGCGGGTCGGCGTCCGTCCGCCAGTCCTTCCGTCCGCCCCTCCGAGCGAACTCGACCGCGCCGCCGCTCGCAACGAACTCCGCCGCGCCGGCATCAAGGTGAAACGATGAGACGCATCGCAGGATCAGGTTCCATCGATCAGCTCACGTCCGGGCGCTTCCGGGTGCGGATGACGTTCGCCGACGGCACGCGGAAGAACCTCGGCCCCTTCACGACGCGCGACGAGGCCGAGCGCATTCTCGACGCGGCGCTCGCCGAGGTGGCCGAGGCCGACGTCGCCCCCACCGGCGCGGCGACCCTGCTCACCTGGGGCGCCACGTGGCTCGACCGCCGCGAGACCAGCGGCGTCCATCGCGCCATCGTCAGCGAGCGCAGCACCTGGAAGAACCACGTCGCCACCGCGCCCTTCGCGAGCTGGCCCCTCGCCGACATCACCCGCCGCGAGGTGCGCCAGTGGGTCGAGGCGCTCTCCCGCAAGAAGGCCCTGGCGCCCGCCGCGTGGAAGGCAGGCGCCCCGAGCAAGACCACGCGGACGCTCTCGCGGCAGTCGGTGCTGCACGCGCTCAACCTCCTGCGGCGCTGCCTCGCCGACGCCATCGACGACGAGCGCCTGCACGGTGACAACCCCGCCAAAGACGTGCGCGTCCCGCAGAGGCCCACGACCGTCGAGGGCTGGACGTACCTGACCGCCGCGGAGATCCACCGGGTGCTGACGGACGAAAAGATCGCGGTGGCCGCCCGGCAGCTCTACGCCGTCGCGATCTACACCGGGTTACGCCAGGGCGAGCTGTGGGGCCTCGGCTGGGCCGACGTTCACCTCGACGGCCCGCAGCCCCACGTCGTCGTCCGCTACTCCCACCGGGGGCCGACGAAGAGCGGCAAGATCCGCCACGTTCCGCTGCTCGGCCCGGCGCGCGAGGCCCTCCTCCAATGGAAGGACCAGTGCCCGAAGAGCCTGGGCAGCCTGGTGTTTCCGACCGTCACCGGGTGCCGCCGACGCAAGAGCGACGACGCCGGCTGGCGCGACCGGCACCTCACCCGGGTCGTGGTCGAGCCCGGCCACAAGACCCTCGCGGGGATTACCCGGCGGGTAAGATTTCACGACCTGCGGCACACCTGCGCGAGCCACCTGGTGATGGGCACCTGGGGCCGCGTGTGGCGCATCGAGGAGATCTGCGCGCTGCTCGGGCACAGCGACATCGGCGTGACCCAGCGCTACGCGCACCTGTCGCCCGACCACCTGCACAAAGCCGCGGCGGAGACCGTTCTCGCGGCCCCCCCGCGAAGGTCACGCGAAGGTCACGAGCCCCAAAACCAGGGTCTCGAAACTGGCGAAAACTCCTTTGTTTTCGCGTCGGAGCGGGCGACCGGGATCGAACCGGCGACGTTCAGCTTGGGAAGCTGACATTCTACCGCTGAATTACGCCCGCGGTCCCACTGGGCCTACCGCCCGAGGGACGATGTTGTTGCCACGGTGCTTCGGTGCTTGTCAAGCGTCTCGCCGTTCCGCACCCTGCGCCCAACCAGGAAGCCATGCACACCGATCCTACCGATCCGACCGAGCCCACCGATCCGACCGAGCCCACCCCCGCCATCGAGCCCGCGGCGGATGTCACCGATGCCCCCGCAGAGCCCGTCGCGGTGGCCGAGCCCGCAACCCCGCCGGACCCCGCCCAGGAGCGCGCCATCGCCCTCGACGCCCTCGGCTGGTGCCGCGAGCACCCCTCCGAAGAGACCGCCGTCGAGACCCTCAACGCCGTCTTTACGCTCATCCGTGATCCCGAGGTGCGCCCGGCCTGGATCGCCGCCGTGCGCTTCGTCGTCCTGGCCATCGCGCAGGTGCCCGAGCCCACGCCCGCCCTCCACGCGCACATGACCGTGCTCGTCGCCAACCTCCTCGAGCTCAGCACCGACAGCGCCATGGTCGACGAGCTCCTCGCCGCGTGGCTGCGTCACCCGAAGTCCTTCGGGTCGCTGCACACCACCCCGGCGGCCTTCCAGCGCGAGACCTTCGTGCAGCGCCTCGGCGACCTCCTCGGCTGGAACGCCCTCGACCTCCACCGCGACCGCGACGCCCTCCGCCGCTTCGCCGAGTGGGTCAACACCTGGAACCCGCGTAACAAGTTCCGCTCGCGCCGCGCCCTCCAGGCCCTCGCGCGCAACTTCCCGGCCTCCGACGTGTGGTCGCGCATCCACTTCCCGAGCGAAAACGGCCCGCCCCCCAACCGCGACCGCGACCGCGACCGCGACCGGGGGCAGGGACGTCGCCACGACAACGACCGCCCCGCGGCGAACCCCGCCGCCCCCGCCGCCATCGCCGCCGAGGGGTCACCCGCCGTCGAGGGGGCACCCGTCGTCGAGGGTGCACCCGCCGCCGAGGGCGCAGCCACGGGCGATCCCACGAAGCGCAAGCGCCGCCGCCGGCGTCGCCGCAAGGGCGCGAAGCCCGGCGAGCCCGGCGCCACCGCCGAGGGCGGAGCCGCCGCCGAGGGCGGGGCGGACGACGGCCCCGACGACGGTCCCGACGAGGGTGGCGACGCGCCCGAGGCCGCGACCGAAGGCTGACCGCGGGAGCCCCACCGATGGCCCTCGCGTATACCGACCATCGTAAAGACCCCGCGGCCTGGGCGGGCGCGCTCGGCATCTCCACCGAGGCCGTGCAGCTCTACCTCGACGCGGAGGTCATCGACCTGCACATCGACTCGTTCCTGTGGACGAGGATGCTCGGGTACGACCTCACCCGGCGGCACACCCCGGGGCTCCTCAACGCCGCCTTCGCCCGCCAGGTCGACCTGCCCCGCCTCCGCGAGGCCCAGGTCTCCGGCGCCACCTGGATCATCACCACCAACCCCGCCCGCAGCTCCGAGGACCGCGCGCACACCTTCGTGCGCAACCTCGCCCGGCTGCGGGCCGAGCTCGCCCGCGCCCCCGACGACGTCGCCGTCGTGCGCAACGCCCGGGAGTACCGGGCCGCCCGCGCGGAGGGAAAGCACGCCGCGTTCATCGGCATCCAAGGTGGCAACGCCCTCGACCACGCGCCGGACGGCAGCGCGCTCGACCTCATCCCCGACGACGTCGTGCTGCGCGTCACCCTGGTGCACCTCTCCACCTCGCTGCTGGGGGTGACCAGCTCGCCGCTCGGCTTCACCGGCGACACGGGGCTCACCGCCCGCGGCCGCGACTACGTGAAGGCCCTCAACGCGCGGAAGATCTTCGTCGACCTCGCGCACATCTCCCGCAAGGGCTTCTTCGACGCGCTCGCAGTGCACGACCGCTCGCAGCCCGCCATCGTCACGCACACCGGCGTCGCGGGCGTCACGCCCCACTGGCGCAACCTCGACGACGAGCAGCTCCGCGCCATCGCCGACCTCGGCGGGACCATCGGCGTGATGTACCAGTCGAGCTTCCTCGGCGACCCGACCTTCGACGGGCGGCTGAGCTCCGTCGTCGCGCACCTCGCCCACATCGTCGACACCGTCGGCGAAGACCACGCCTCCCTCGGAAGCGACTGGGACGGGATGATCGTTCCGCCCGTCGACATGCGCACCTGCCTCGAGCTGCCGCGGCTCGTCGAGGCCATGCTCGCGCGGGGCTGGTCCGACACGAGGGTGAAGAAGATCCTCGGCGGAAACTTCCTCCGCGTCGTCGAGGCCCTCCGCGGCTGATCGCTCCCGATCATCCCCCCCCCCCATCGAACCCATCGTCGGCGCTGTGACACGGCCGCGGCGATGCCCTACCGTCCGCCGGGATGCCTCCCACTCCGCCGCGCTGGGTACGCCTCGGGGCAGCGTCACCCGCTGCCCGCCTCACCCTGCTGCTCCTCGCCGCGCTCGGGCACCTGCTCTTCCTCGGCTCGCTCACCTGGACCGTGCCGTGGTCCATCGCCATGCCCATCCTCCTCGCCGGCGCCAACCTCACGGCCCTCGCGCTCGCGGCCTTTCGCCCCAAGCCCCGGCCCCTCACGGCGGGCCGCGCGCTCGCCGCCGTCGTCGGCCTCACCACCGCGCTCTGCGCCGTGGCCTACCTCGTGCTCGTGCTCGGGGTGGTGTCCTCCGGGCGCCATGACCGTCTGCCGAGCGTGATCTTCCCCATCGGCTACGGCCTCGTGGGCGGCGCGCTCGGGTCGACCGTCGCGGTCCCCCTCGCGCTCGCGCTCGATCGCTGGCGCCGCGAGCCGACCCTCCGTCGTTCGCTCGACGCCTGGGCCACGCTCGCCAGCATCGCCACCGTCTTCGCCGTCGTCCGCCCCGCCGGGCTCGACGCGGCCGTGGCCCGCTGCGCGCCCTCGCCCGGGGCCTCGATGCAGTGCGGGCGCCTCGCCCACGGCCGCGCCCTCGCCGCCGCCGACGTCGCCATGGCGGTCTTCGCCGTCGCCCTCGCCGCGGGCCTCTGGGCCTTCGAGCGCCGCGCCCGCCGCTGGCTGGACTCCGCGCGCGGTGGCACCCTCCCGGGCTACCGCCTGGCTCCGATGGAGGGCGTCGACGCCGCGGGCTCGCCCCGCTGCGGCCTCACCGAGGCGCCCGCACTCCACGCCCTGGTCGCCGGATCGACGGACGCCAGCTACCGGGAGAGCGCCACGCCCGTCGCCGTCGCCGTGATCCCCGCCGCGGAGGACGCCTCGTGGCGCGAGGGCGCGATGTTCCTGGTGCTGCTGCTCAGCGCCGTGGCCCTCCTGGGCCGCTGTCTGCTCTGACCGCGCCGCCCGGTCACTGAAACAGGCCCGCGAGGCGCTGCACGTTGAGCACCTCGGCGACCTCGTCGCGGTCGAGGCTCGCGTCGAGGCGCAGCTCGCTGCCCTCGGCGGTCACCGTCAGCCGGGTGAGCGCGCGCTGGAGCACCGCGAAGTGCACCGTCCCCGTCGCGCTCGCCGCGCGGCCCCCGAGCGTGCCCGCGAACTGGTCGATGGACTCGCGCAGGTCGAGCGCGAAGACCTCCGCGAGACGCGCCGTCGCGGCGGCCTGCGCGGGGGTGTCGTAGCGCCACGTCGACCGCAGGATCGCCCCGCCGTCGTCGTCGCCGCCCGCATCGCGGGTGGCCCGGAGCGCGAACTCCGCCGACACGGGGATGGGGTTGTTGCGCCCCGGCGCCGAGAGCAGGTTGCGCACCCCGCGGGCCGTGAGCAGCGCGACCAGCCGGGGGCCGCGGCCGGCCTCGTCGGCGCGGGGGAGGGCGCTGGCGACGGCGGTCTGCCCGCCCAGCACCGAGAGCAGCGTCGGGAGGCGCCCCGGGGAGGCGAAGACCGCGAGGTCGTCGGCGAGCAGGGCCACGGAGGTGGGCCCGAGGTAGCGGTCGACGGTGGTGGTCTCGACGCCGTTGCGCCGCGTCCAGATGGCGCGCGTCGGGCGGGGGAGCGCCCCGGAGTCGGCGCGGGCGAAGTGGTCGAGCAGGGTGCCCGCGTCGGGCGGCAGCGTGCCCGAGGGGGTGTTGGCGCGCACGCCCGCCATCTGCTCGACCGACGCGCGCAGGAAGTCGCGCCGCGCGCGGGTGCGCACGATGGCCATCAGGTCGGGCGGGTTGGCGCGCGTGCCGAAGGGGTTGGCGCTCGCGAGCAGCACCGCGTTGAAGTCCCGGATGGGGTCGATCTCCGTGCCGCCGAGCACGGCCTGCCAGTCGCGGATGCCGTCGAGCAGCGCCCGCACCTGCGCGGCGTGAGGCCCCTCGCGCAGCCGGTCGGTGCGCAGCAGCAGCGTCACCACCGCGCCCGCGGGGATCGCCGACGCCATCGCGCCCGCGGCCTCGGCCATCGTCGGCACCGCCGCCGGGTCGGCGTCCGCGGCGGGGGAGGTGTCCGTCAGCGCGAGCGCGACATCGCCCGTCGCGCCGGCGTCGAGGAGGGCCCGCGCGACGTCGTCCGTCGCCCCGGCGTCGTCGGTGCGCGCGAGCGCGGCGTCGTCCATCGCCCCGGCGTCGGGACGCTCGGCGAGCAGGGCGTGGTCGGGTTCGCGCGAGAGCGAGGGCTCACGCAGCCGCGTCTCCGGCGGATCGGGAAGCGGCGGTGGGACCGCCACCCGGCGCGGCCGGGCTGCCACCCGCGGCGGCGTCGGCGCAGGCGCCGGGGCGGGCACCGGGGCGGGCACCGGGGCGGGCACCGGCGCGGTGGCACGGGTCGGGGCTTCGAGGCCAAACTCCACCGTGCGGTTGACCACCACGGGCAGGGACGGGAGGCGCACGCTCGGCGGTCGGATGACCAGCACCACGCCGTGGAAGGCGAGAGACGCCGCGAGCGGCCACGCGAGTCTCGGCAGCCATGGGGGTGTGTGCGTCGTTCCGCGTCGGGGCATCGCGTGGGTCGACCCGCAGGCCGCGCGAACCCTAACAGCAAAGCCCCACCCGCGCCGCCGCATCGTCGCTGGTGCGGTTGTCGCAACCAGCGGAATTGGACACGGGCCCCCCGCGCTGTGGTAGCGCACCGTCAGGCCCGCCGCCGGAGTCGCATGCGCCACCCCGCCACCCCTTCATCGATCCGCCGCCTCGTCGTCGCGAGCCTCGCCGTGGCCTCGCTCGCGTCCGCGTCCGGCTGCGACCGCCTCGACAACCTCTGGAGCCGTGCGACCGCGACCGCGCCCGACTCCGCCGCCGAGCCCCTCGACGCCGCGCTCACGCTCCCGCCCGACCCCAGCCTCCCCCCTCTCGCCGCCGACGACGCCGGGGGCTCGGCGCTCGACCCCGACGACGCCGGCGCGCCCGACGACGACGCCGGCGCCGGCGCCGACGCGGGCCCGGTCGACGCGGGGCCCCGCACGATGATCACCGCCCTCGGCTGGCGCACGGGCATCGTCGAGGCCCCGCAGGCCAACGCCCACTGGATCGGCTACGTCCGCGCGGGCGGCCAGATCGCCATCGTGCGCGGCCCCGTGGGCAACGACGGCTGCCCCGCCCGCCGCGACATGCGCGGCGCGGGCTGGTACGAGGTCGAGGGCAGCGGCTTCGTCTGCGTGGGCCCGCTCGCGATGCTCACCAGCGCGCTCGGCAACCGGCCCATCACCCGCCGCCTCCCGACGCCGCCGGACATCGACGCCTCGATGCCCTTCACCTACGCCCGCAGCACCCGGGCGACGGCCGTGTACCGCTGGCTCCCCACCGAGGAGGAGGAGCGCGCCACCGAGCCCGAGCGCTTCGCCCCGCGCGCGGCCGCGGGGGACCCCGACGGCGGCGCGGGCGGCGCCGCGGCGACCACCGTGGCCACGGCCTCGGACGCGGGCGCCCGCAGCGCCGACGCGCAGGTGCGCATCGAAGACCTCGAGGGCCTCGCGGGCACTGCCCTCATGCGCCGCACGCTCCGCGGGATGTACGTCTCGCTCAACCGCGAGGCCCGCGCGCCTGGCGGCACCAGCTTCTGGCACACGCAGTCGGGCGGATACATCCGCGCCAACACCCTCTCCACGCTGCGCGGCGACGGGTACTTCCAGGGCGTGGCCCTCGACGAGCAGCACCACCTGCCCATCGCCGTGGCGCTGAGCACGGTGACGTCGAGCTACCAGGCCAGCGGCCGCGCGATGTCGGCCATCGGCCGCGTGCCGCGGCTGGCGATCATCCAGCTGGCCGACGAGCCGCCGGTGACGGTCGGCAACGAGCAGTACTACCACACCGCGGAGGGCTTCTTCCTTCGCTCGCGGCAGGTGCGGGTGGTGACCCGGCACGAGCCGCCGGCCGACCTCTCGGCGCCCGACGAGAAGTGGATCGACGTCAACCTCGACCACCAGAGCGTGGTGGCCTACGAGGGCGCGCGGCCCGTGTACGTGACCGTGGCGAGCACCGGGCGGCGCAACCGCTCGAACCCCGAAGAGAACTACGAGACCATCCAAGGGGCCTTCCGGATCCTGTCGAAGCACGTCGCGACGACCATGGACGGCAACAGCGCCAACGACGGGCCGTACAGCATCGAGGACGTGCCCTGGGTGATGTACTTCGAGGGCTCGTTCGCGCTGCACGGGGCGTTCTGGCACAACGGCTTCGGCGCGATGCACTCGCACGGCTGCGTCAACATGAGCCCGCCCGACGCGCGGTGGTTCTACAACTGGACCGAGCCGCACGTCGCCCCGGGGTGGAACGGCGCGTACGCCAACGTGCAGCACCCGGGCACCCGCGTGTACGTGCACTACGACGATCAGGTGCTCGGCACCCGCGGCGGGCCCGACCGCGTGCCGCAGCACTGACGCCGAGCGCACCCGCCACTCCGCCGCCACCCTCCGCCGCCACCGGCCGCCACCGGCCGCCACCCCGCAGGTGCTTCGTTTCCTGCACGATTCGCGTGGCACACCCGCTGCTGTCCGTCGGCTCGATGTCCTCTTCGACGGCGCACGAGTCGGTGCTCCTCTGGCTGCGCGACGACCCGTCGTGGCTGCGCGCGCTGCTCGAGCTCACCGGCCACGCTCCCTGTTCGGCGACGCTGGTCGTCGAGGACTCCGCGCTGCGGGTGGCGTTTCCGGTAGAGGTGGCGCCGGACCTGGTGCTGCGCGATGGCGCGCGGTGGGTGCTCGTCGAGATCCAGCGCCACCGGGACCCCGAGAAGGCGCGTCGGTGGCCGCTCGCGGTGGCCGCGATGGCCAACCGCTACGGACCCGACGGGGAGCTCGTGGTGATCACCCACTCGGCGTCGGTCGCGCGCTGGGCGTCGCACGCGGCGATGCATCGAGCGGGCGGCACGCGCTGGGGCGTGGCGCCGACGGTGCTACGGCTGGGTCCGGCGGAGGCCGAGGTGATCCTGGCGAAGGGTCCGCCCGAGATGGCGGTGTTCGCCGCGTGGGTGATGCAGGGGCGCCACGGTCGGGCCGCGGCGGAGGTGGCGCGCCGGGCGCTCGGGCGCGCGGCGACGGTGGCGGACGAGCGTTTGCGACGGGCCACGCAGGAGGGCATCCTCGCGGTGCTGCACCCGTCGGTGATGGAGCAGGTGAGGAGCGCGATGATGATCGACATCAATCAACTGCCGAAGAACCCAGCGCTGGAGCGATGGAAGGACGAGCTTCGGGCGGAGGGTGAGGCGCGCGGCGTGGCCGCGGGGGAGGCTCGCGGAGAAGCCCGTGGAGAAGCCCGTGGAGAAGCCCGGCTGCTCGTGCGCATCCTCCGCCGTCGCGGCTTCGAGCTCGGCGCTGACGCCGAGGCCCGCCTCCTCGCCACGACCGACCTCGATCGCATTGAGTGCTGGGCCGACCGCGCGCTCACCGCAGCCTCGCTCGACGCCGTTTTCTCCGACGACTGATCCTTCGCCCCCAAACCCGGGGCGCGGGCCATGCTCCCGCTCACCCTTGTGCGCGCTCGGGAGAGCCGCCATAACTCCGGCGCGCGGCTCCCATCCCCCCCGGTACTCTTTTCCATCCCATTCCCGCCGCGCCCACACGGAGATCCACCATGGCGAAGCTCTCGCGCGAGATCGTGATCCTTTCGGCCCGTCGTACCCCCTTCGGCACGCTGTCCGGTGCGCTCAAGACGGTGTCCGCCACCGACCTCGCGGTCAACGCCGCCAAGGCCGCGCTCGTCGACGCCAACGTCTCGGTCGAGGACATCGGGCACGTCATCTTCGGCAACGTCCAGCAGACCAGCGCCGACGCCATCTACCTCGCGCGCCACGTCGGCCTGAAGGCCGGGCTCCCGATCAGCACCCCCGCGCTCACCGTCAACCGCCTCTGCGGGTCCGGGTTCCAGGCCGTCATCAACGGCGCCGAGCAGATCCTGCTGGGCGAGACCGAGTGCGTCCTGGTCGGCGGCACCGAGAACATGTCCCAGGCCCCGCACGTCCTCCGCGGCGCCCGCGACGGCTACGCCTTCGGCCGCGCGCCCGCCCTCGAAGACTCCCTCGCCGCGGCGCTCACCGACTCCTTCTGCAACACCCCGATGGCCATCACGGCCGAGAACCTCGCGACCAAGTACGGCCTCACCCGCGAGGACTGCGACCGCTACGCCCTCGTCTCGCAGCAGCGCTGGGCCGCCGCCGCCGAGGCGGGCGCCTTCAACGCCGAGCTCACCACCGTCGAAATCGCCGGCAAGAAGGGCTCCGTGGTGTTCTCCCGCGACGAGCACGCTCGCCCCCAGACCACGCTCGAGACCCTCGCGAAGCTCTCGCCCGCCTTCAAGAAGGACGGCGTCGTGACGGCCGGCAACGCCTCGGGCATCAACGACGGCGCCGGCGCCCTCGTGCTGGCCAGCGCCGACTTCGCTCGCGCCCGCGGCCTCAAGCCCCTCGCGCGCCTCGTGCAGTGGGGCGTCGCCGCCGTCGAGCCCTCGATCATGGGCATCGGGCCGGTGCCGGCCATCCAGGCGGCGCTGCACCGCGCGGGCACCTCCCTCGACCGCGTCGACCTCGTGGAGGTCAACGAGGCCTTCGCGGCGCAGTACCTCGCCGTCGAGAAGGAGCTCGGGCTCGACCGCAGCAAGACCAACCTCGACGGCGGAGCCATCGCGATCGGACACCCCCTCGGGGCGTCCGGCGCGCGCATCACGGCGCACCTCGTCCACGCGCTGCATCGCCGCAACCTGAACACCGCCGTGGGCAGCGCTTGTATCGGCGGCGGCCAGGGCCTCGCGGTGCTCATCGAGCGAATCTGACCTCCTGACTCTCTCCCTCCACCCGCGGCTTCGGTCCGCGCCCTTGTATGGTGATTCCATGAACGATGAGCTCATCTACGACTGGAACGAGGTCGGACGCCGCCACCCGCCCTTCGGCGCGGTGGAGTTCTTCGACGAGACCCTGCGCGACGGGCTCCAGAACCCCTCGGTGAAGGACCCCTCCATCGAGGAGAAGCTCGAGCTCCTCCACCTGATGGAGTCGCTCGGCATCCACGCCGCCGACATCGGGCTGCCGGGCTCGTCGAAGCGCGCCTTCGACGACGTGCTGCGCATGTGCAAGGAGATCGTCGCCACGGGGATGAAGCTCCGCCCGGCGTGCGCGGGCCGCACCGTCGCGGCGGACATCCTCCCGATGGTGGAGATCTCCCAGCAGGCGGGCGTCCCGGTGGAGGTCTACACCTTCATCGGGAGCTCGCCCATCCGCCTCTTCGCGGAGAGCTGGGACGTGGCCGCGCTGCTCAAGCACAGCGCCGACGCCATCGACGTGGCGGTGAAGAACAACCTCCCGGTGGCCTACGTCACCGAGGACACCATCCGCTCGCGCCCGGAGGTGCTCGCGGCGCTCTTCAAGAACGCCATCGACCACGGCGCCTCGCGGCTGGTGCTCTGCGACACCGTGGGCCACGCGACGCCCGACGGCACGCGCAACCTCATCCGCTTCACGCAGAACCTCCTCAAGGCCTACGGCGCGCACCACGTGAAGCTCGACTTCCACAACCACAACGACCGGGGCCTCGGCCTCGTGAACGCGTTGACGGCCGTGGAGGAGGGCATCGACCGGGTGCACGGCACGGCGCTGGGCATCGGCGAGCGCGTGGGCAACACGGCCATGGAGCTCATCCTGCTCAACCTCAAGCTCGCCGGCGCGCTCGAGGGCCAGGACATGACCAACCTGATCCGGTACTGCGAGCTCACCTCGAAGGCCGTCGGGATGCCCGTGCCGGTGAACTATCCCCTCGTGGGCGCGGACGCCTTCCGCACCTCCACGGGCGTGCACGCCGCGGCCATCATCAAGGCCCAGAACAAGGGCGACACCGAGCTCGCCGACCGCATCTACTCGGGCGTCCCGGCGGGGATGTTCGGCCGCGGGCAGAGCATCGAGATCGGCCCCATGTCCGGCGCCAGCAACGTCGTGTACTGGCTCAAGGGCCACCAGGTGGAGCCCGACGCGGCGCTGGTGCAGGCGATCCTGCTCAAGGCCAAGGAGGGCGGCCGGGTGCTCACGCTCGACGAGGTGCTCGCGGCCGTCGCGGCCCACCGCGCGGGGGCAGTGAACGTCAGCGGATGAAGTTCCAGCTGACGCCGCGGGTCAGCTCCAGGTGCAGGTGGTTGCGGTGCTCGACGTTGAAGTTGGGCCCCAGCGCCACGTGGAACCACCCCCGCCGCGAGGGCTCGCAGTGCAGTGACCGCAGGGTGCGCGCCGCCGCGTCGGGCGCCACCCGTGCGCGCGGTCCGCACGGCGGTCGACCGCGGCGCCCGCGGTAGTCGCGCAGCACGTTGAGGCTGGTGCCGTCGTCGCGGACGAACACCGCCGCGTCGATGGCCATCCCGCCGGGGTGCCTCGGGTAGAGCCCGTCGTGGAGGGCCTCGCCCCGCCCCGGCACGCGCCACATCGACAGGTGCCGCACCTCGCGGATGTGCAGCGTGCGCAGGAAGGTCGCGTAGCGGGCGAGCGCCACGGCCAGGCGGCAGTCCATGAGCTCGCGCACCGCGGTCGCGCGCGACTCGCGGAAGGTCACGCCCCGGATGGGGCCGCGCACGATCACCGGCGTCCCGACCCCGACGGGGAAGTGCCGCGGGCGCTCGAAATCGATGTGCGCCCGCACCATCGCGCGCAGGCAGGCTCGCGACGACATCGCCGCGATCTCCGAGGCCACCGCGGGCACGTCGGGTAGCGCCTCGCCCTCGGGCGCGCCCGCTTCGTCGTCGTCGGGGCCGAGGGCGCGCGCGGCGGCCTCGTCCTCCGCGGCGGTGGCGCCCGCGGGGTCGTCGGGGTCGGCGGCGGCGTCGGGCAGCGCGCCGTCGTCGGCCGCCGCCGCGTCGCCCGGTGGCGCTGCGGGCCCGGCGTCCTGCGCGCTCGCGGCGCGGGGGAGGAGCAGCGCCGCCACCAGCGACGCGAGGCGCCCCAGGGACGCCGGGCTCACAGCCCCCGGCTTCCGCGCACCGTCACCGGGACCGTGTACGGCACTCCGTGCCGCGCGAGCGTCAGGTTGAAGCGGGTCTCCCGCTGCACCCGAAGGTACGCGTCGAGGGCCTCGTCGGGGTTGCGCAGCGGCGAGCCGTTGAGGGCGACGAGGGTGTCGCCGGGGCGGATGCCCACGCGCGACATGAGCCCGTTGCGGTCGAGGCCGCTGATCACGTAGCCCTCGCCGGAGTTGTCTTCGCCCAGCCAGCGGAGGCGCGCGCCCGAGAGCACCGAGCGCGGGTGCTCGACCCCGGTGAGGTCGAGGGCCCAGCGGTCGCGCTCGCGGCGCAGCAGCCCGTCGCGCTCGCGGATGGGGTTGTTTCCCCGCGCGGCCGAGGCGCGGTGGGCGCTGGCCTCGCCGGGCGCGCCCACGTCGGCGCCCGCCGCCGCCCCAGAGGGCTCCTCGGGGCTCTCCGGGAGGTCGTCGAGGCCGATGTCCATCCCGGGGCCGGGCGGCGTGATCGCGGGCGCAGCAGGGGCCGCCACCGCGGCGAGGCGCCAGGGCATGCGCTGCGCGCGGGCGTAGTGCGCCGGGAGGATCACGCGGGGGAGCGCGAACCCGGCGAACGCGCCGAGCGCCGCGACCCAGCACATCTCTTTGCACCAACGACGCACAGAAACACCACCGTCGACCGATGCCGCGGCGAATGGCTCAACGACCCGACCTGGAGATGCTCGTACAATGCCGCGCGTGTTGCCTGCAAGCGCCTGGGGCCCCGTTCCGCCGCGCGGCCTGCTGGTCGCCCTGGGCCTGTCGCTCGGCATGGTCAGTCTCCTCGGCGTGATGCAGCACGCGCGCGAGCTCGCGGCCGCCGAGCGCGCCGTGGTCGCGACCGACGTGCGCGCGAGCTCGTGGCATGGGACGCGCCGCGAGCTCGGCGCCTTCACCCTGGGACCCGCCGAGGTGCTGCGCATCACCGCGTGCCCGGTGCGCGCGGGCGACCCCGGGCTGGCGCTCGACGTCCGCGCCCCGTCGGGCGAGCGCCTCTTCGCGCGCCCGCTCACCGCCGGCGCCTCCGACGCCCGCCGCTGCGTCGGCCTCCGCTGGACCGCCCCGCGCGCGCTCACCCTCCGCGTCGCCCTCACCACGGGCGCGCCCTCGCCTCCGCCCCTCCGCCGCCTCGCCCTCTACGCCGGGCCCGAGCTGCACCCCGGCGTCACCTGGCCCTGGGCCGCGCTCGTCCTCGGCCTCGCGCTGCTCGTCCTCGCCCCGTCGCTCTCGGGCCCCCCGCTGCGCCGCGCGCCCACCCTGGGCTCGCTCATCTACCGCCCCGTGATCGACCGCCCGGGGGCGCCCGCGGCCCTCGTCGCCGCCTTCGTGGCGTCGGTGTTCTTATCGGGTCAGGTATTCGGCGCGCTGGGCGCGACCCCCGCGGGGGTGCTCCTGGGCGGCGCCGCGCTGCACCTCTGCTTCGCCCTCTCGGCGGCGTGGCTGCTCGGCGGCCTCTCGCCCGACGGCCCGCCGCTGCGCACCGCCCTGGGCCTCGATCGGGCGCCCGCCCGGTGGCTCGCCGCCGCCTCCCCCATCGCCCTCGGGCTGCTGCTGGTGGCGATGGTGACCTCGGTGTTCATCACCGACACCTCCGAGAGCTCGGTGGCCCGCGACGTCGCCTCGTCGCCGCTGCGCCTCGTGCTGCTCTACACCGCCCTCCTCGCGCCCCTCTCCGAGGAACTCTTCTACCGCGGCGCCGTCGCCCGCGCCCTGGAGCGCCTCGGCGCGTGGCCCTCCATCGTGCTCCAGGCGGCGATCTTCACGCTGCCGCACGCCTTCCAGCTGCGCGGCGCCCTCTGGGGCCTCGTGCCCATCGCGGCGCTCGGGCTCACCAACGGGTGGCTCCGCCGGGCCTCCGGCGGGCTCGTCGTGCCGTGGCTCGTGCACTCGCTCTACAACGCCGCGCTCATCGGCGCGGCGCTGCTCGGACCCCGCTGACGGCGCGGTGCCGATGGGGACATTCGTCTCCCCGCCGATGGCGGCCGGGCGGTAAATCTGGTAGCGGCCGCGCCCATGTCCTTTGCTGATCTCGGTGCGCACCCGGCCCTCCTCCAGACCCTCGAGGCGCGCGGCTACGTCACCCCGACCCCCGTCCAGGCCGCGGTGCTCGACGCCGCGATGCTGGGCCGCGACCTGCTGGTGTCCGCCGAGACCGGCTCGGGCAAGACCGTCGCCTTCGGCCTCGCGCTGGCCCACACCCTCCTCGGCGAGGAGTCCGCGCTCCCGCGGGCGACGACCCCGAAGGCCCTGGTGCTGGCCCCCACGCGCGAGCTGGCGCTCCAGGTGCAGCAGGAGCTGGCGTGGCTCTACGGCTCCGCCGGGATGCGAAGCGTGGCCTGCGTGGGCGGGGCGCCGATGGCGCAGCAGCTCCGGGCGCTGGCCGACGGGGTGCACCTGGTGGTGGGCACCCCGGGGCGCATCTGCGACCACATCGAGCGGGGCTCGCTGAAGCTGGGGGATATGAAGGCCCTCGTGCTCGACGAGGCCGACGAGATGCTCGACATGGGCTTCCGCGACGAGCTCGACCGGGTGCTGGCGGTGGCGCCGAAGGGGCACCGGGCGCTGTGGTTCTCCGCGACGCTGCCGCGCGAGGTGGGCGAGCTGGCCAAGAAGTGGCTGGAGAACCCCGCGCGCGTCGCGGCGACGCCGGCCCAGCAGGCCCACGCGGACATCAAGTACGTGGTGAACATCGTGGCCTTCCGCGAGCGCGAGCACGCGGTGGTCAACGTGCTGCGGGCGCACGACGCGCCGGCGGCGATCGTGTTCTGCGCCACCCGCGAGGAGGTCTCGCGGCTCCAGGCGACGCTGCGCGAGCGGGGCTTCCGCTGCGTGGGCCTGAGCGGCGAGCTGACCCAGCCCGAGCGGGCGCGGGCGCTGCAGATGCTCCGCGACGGGCACGCCAAGGTGCTGGTGGCCACCGACGTGGCCGCCCGCGGGCTCGACCTCCCGGACGTGTCGCTGGTCATCCACGCCGACCCCCCGCGCGACGCGATGACCCTGCAGCACCGCAGCGGGCGCACCGGGCGCGCGGGTCGCAAGGGCACCGCCGTGCTGCTGGTGTCGCCCGACCGGCGGCAGCTGCTGGCCCGCATGCTGCGCACGGCCAACGTGAGCACCGCGTCGTGGGAGCCGTGCCCGACCGCGGAGACCATCCGCGGCCTCGACGACGACCGGCTCGTGACGCGCCTCGAGGCCACCGGCGTGACGCCCTCGGACGAGGACATCGCCGTGGCCCGGCGGCTGCTGGCCAAGCGCCCCGCCGAGGAGCTCGTGGCGGCGCTGGTGACCATCACGCGGGGGGAGTTCCCGGAGCCCGAAGACCTGCCGATGACGGTGTCCTTCGCGCACAAGCTCCTGGCGGCGATGGCCCAGCCGCAGCGCGCGTATGAGCGCCCGGCGATGCCGCAGCAGCGCTACGACCGCAACGAGTACCGCGGCGGTGCGGGCGGCGAGGTGCGCTCCGAGTACACGCCGGCGCCCCGGGCCGACTTTCCCCCGTCGGCCCGCCCGGCGTACGCGCCCGCCGGCCCGCGCGGCTCCCGCACCGAGGAGCGGCTCGCTGCGCGCGGCGATGAGCGCACGATGCCGCGGCCCGAGGAGCGCCACCCCGCGGGGCCCGACCAGCGGGGCCCCGGGCCAGGTCCGGGGTCGTGGTTCGTGCTCAACGTGGGGCGCGAGAAGCGGGCCGACCCGCGCTGGCTCATCCCCGTGCTCTGCCGCTGGGGCGGCCTCCAGAAGGAGGACATCGGGGTCATCCGCGTGATGGACCGCGAGACCCGGGTGGAGATCCTCGGGCGCGCCGCGACGACCTTCAAGGAGCGCACCTCGATGCCCGACCGCCTCGACCCGACGCTGCGCGCGATGCCCATGGAAGACCAGGGGCCGCCGCGCCGCCCGCCGCCGCGCAGCACCTGGCGCAAGACCACCGAGCGTTGACACCACCGGGGCGCTGTGGTGTCGCTCCCGGCGTGAGCCGCAAAGCCCTCCGCATCGCCCCGTCGATCCTCTCCGCGGACTTCTCCCGCCTCGGCGACGAGGTGCGCGCCATCGACGCCGCGGGCGCCGACTGGGTGCACATCGACGTGATGGACGGGCGCTTCGTGCCCAACATCACCATCGGCCCGCTGGTGACCGCCGCGGTGCGCAAGGTGACGAAGCGCTTCGTCGACTGCCACCTGATGATCGTCGAGCCCGAGCGCTACCTCGCAGACTTCGCGAAGGCCGGGGCCGACGGCATCGCGGTGCACGTCGAGGCATCGCCCCACCTCGAACGCACCCTCCAGGCCATCCGGGCGCTGGGCTGCCGCGCGGGCGCGGTGCTCAACCCCTCGACCTCCGAAGACACCCTCCGCTACGTCATGCACTGCTGTGACCTGGTGCTGGTGATGAGCGTCAACCCGGGCTTCGGGGGGCAGTCCTTCATCCCCGCGGTGCTGCCGAAGGTGCGGGCCATCCGGGCGATGATCGACGAGAGCGGGCGCGACATCGACCTCCAGGTGGACGGCGGGGTCACCCCGGAGACGGCGGCGGCGGTGCGCGAGGCCGGGGCCGACGTCTTCGTGGCGGGCTCGGCGGTGTTCGGCCATGGGGACTACGCGCAGGCCATCCGGGCGCTGCGGTCGGGCGCCGGGGAGGGGGCACGATGAGCGACGCGGCGCCGCTGGAGACGCTGTTCATCGCGGGGCGGGCCGCGGCCCGGCGGCTTCGCAAGGCGCGGCTGCTGGTGGTCGACGGGCCCGACCGGGGGAAGACCTGGCCGATGGAGCGCCCGCGGGTGGCCATCGGGCGCAGCGCCGTGTGCGAGGTGCACCTCAACGACCGCTCGGTGTCGGGCACCCACGCGGAGATCGAGGCCGTCGAGGAGGGCTGGGTGCTGCGCGACCTCGGGAGCACCAACGGAACCTTCCTCGGGGACATCAAGGTCCGCGAGGTGGTGATGCCGCTGGGCGCGCGCTTCCGCGTGGGCGCGACGCTGCTGCAGATCGACCCGGGGGAGGGGGCGATCGAGATCCCGCTGCTGGAGGGCGACCGCTGGCAGGAGCTGGTGGGCCGCTCGGTGGCGATGCGCCAGGTGTTCGCGGAGCTCGACAAGGTCGCGCCGCTGGACGTGACGGTGCTGGTGACGGGCGAGACCGGCACGGGCAAGGAGCTGGTCGCGCGGGCCATCCACCGGGTGTCCAAGCGGGCCGCCGGCCCGATGGTGGTGCAGGACTGCTCGGCGCTCCCGAAGGACCTCGTCGAGAGCATCCTCTTCGGGCACGAGAAGGGCGCCTTCACGGGCGCCAACGAGCGCCGCTCGGGCTGCTTCGAGCAGGCCCACAAGGGCACGGTCTTCCTCGACGAGGTGGGCGAGCTGGAGATCGGGCTGCAGCCGAAGCTCCTGCGGGTGCTGGAGGGCCGCGAGGTGCGGCGCCTCGGCGGCACGCAGACCATCCCCGTGGACGTGCGGGTGATCGCCGCGACGCACCGCGACCTTCGCGCCATGGCCGCGGGCGGCACCTTCCGCGAGGACCTCTACTACCGCCTCGGGGTGCTCACCATCGAGCTGCCGCCGCTGCGCGCCCGCCGCGAGGACATCCCCCTGCTGGCGGCCCACCTGCTCGGGGAGTTCTGCAAGCGCAACCCCGACCTCGGGCCGCGGAGCTTCTCCGACAGCGCCCTCGACCGCCTGTCGGGCCTGGCGTTTCCGGGCAACGTGCGCGAGCTTCGCAACGTGGTCGAGCGCGCGGCCTCGCTGGCCGACAACGCCGAGATCGCCGCGGACGACCTGCTCCCGGCGAGCGCTGCGCGCATGCTGGCGGTGCCCGCGCGCACCTCCGAGGCGGGCGCCGCGGCGGTGAGCGAGGCGCTCCTGGGGATGCCCTTCAAGGACGCCAAGAGCCGCGTGCTGGAGGGCTTCGAGCCGCAGTACCTTGCCTCGATGCTGAAGAAGCACGGCGACAACATCACCCGCAGCGCCGCCGCCGCGGGCCTCACCCGCTATCACCTCCGCGAGCTCTGCAAGCGCTACGGGCTGCGCAGCACGGACAACGAGCCAGAGTAGTCGGCGCTCAGCGCTCGGCGGCCGTCGGGTCGACCGCGTCCACGGCGCTCTCGACCGCGCTCTCGACCGCACCGCGCGCCTCCGCCATGCGGTGACCCGCAGCGGCGCGCGCCTCGGTGGCGGCGTTGCCCAGGGAGGTACGCGCCTCCGAGGCGACGCTCTCCAATGAACTGCGGGCCTCGTTGAGGCGCAGCTCGGCGCTCTCCACCGCGTTGCCGACGGCCGCGCGCGCCTCGATGAGCTTGAGCTCCGCGCTCGCCCGCGCGCCCGACAGCCGGGCCGACGCGCTGGCCGCGGCGCCCACGAGCTTCTCGCGCAGCACGTGGGCCGGGGGGCGCCGCAGGTCGCGCACCACGCCCACCAGCGCCAGCGCGCGGAGGCTGTAGTAGCTCACGTCGACCTCCCACCAGAAGAAGCCCTGGTTGGCGCTGTTCATGTAGTGGTGGTGGTTGTTGTGCCAACCCTCGCCGAGCGTGATGAGCGCCAGCACGGGGTTGTTGCGCGAGGTGTCGGTGGTCTCGTAACGGCGCGAGCCCCAGACGTGCGCGAGCGAGTTGATGAAGAAGGTGCCGTGCCACCCGAAGACGGTGCTCACGCCGGCGCCCCACACCACGCCGCGCCAGCCGTCGACGGCGAAGCACAGCACCGAGAGCACAGCGAAGGGCACCCAGTGAAAGCGGTCGAGCCAGCGCAGCTCGGCGTACTTCGCGAAGTCGGGGATGAGCGCGAGGTCGGTGCCGTCGTGGTCGGGCGCGGTGATCCAGCCGACGTGCGAGTACCAGAAGCCGCGCTGCTTGGGCGAGTGGATGTCCCGGGGCGTGTCGCTCCAGCGGTGGTGCATCCGGTGCAGGCCCGCCCACCACAGGGGGCCCTTCTGCACCGAGCTCGCGCCCACCCAGGCCAGCACGAACTGGAACCACCGCGAGGTCTTGTACGATCGGTGCGCGAAGTAGCGGTGGTAGCCCGCGGTGATGCCCCACATGCGCAGCACGTAGAGCCCGAGGGCGAGGGCGACGCTCTTCACGCTCACGCCTACGACGAAGGGGAGCGCGAGGCTGGCGAGGTGGATGAGCGCGAAGCCCACGAGCGAGGTCTGTAGCCAGATCGGGCGGGCCTTGACCACGCTGGGTCGGGTGTTGTCACTCATCGCTTGTCGCTGGCCTCCGGCGCCGCGCTCGACGGCTGCACTGGCGTGTGGCGGCCCTCTTGCCACAGCTTCAGGGCGATGGCCATAGTGCGCGCCGATGACGCAGCCGCTCTCCTCCAGGTGGGTCGCCCTGACCGCGATCGGATGTGTCGCCTGCGCGACGGAAGACGCCCCTCTTGGACGCACCGCGTTGGCGCCCGCGGTGCTGGGCGACCTCACCGTCCGCGCGTGGAGCGACGGCGACGTCGCGCTGGAGGTGGGCGGCCGCACGCTCGTGCGCAGCGACGGCGCGCCGGCCTTCGCGGTGTCCTATGAAGAGACCGTCCGCTTCGCCTTCGGCATCTGGACCTTCACGCAGCCCGGGCGCTCCGTCGCCCGCCCGTCGGGGTCGGTGTCGCTCGCGGTGGAGGGCGACGCCGCGGTGCTGCGGGCGCGCGGCCCGGAGGGGGCCTCCACGCTGCGGGCGCGGCGGGTGTCGGCCGACGAGGTCGAGCTTCGGGTGACGGCGACGGCGGGCGCGGCGCCCGTCCGCGAGCTCGGGCTGCGCTTCGCCTGCGAGCCGGGGTCTCACTTCCTGGGCTTCGGCGAGCAGTACAACGCCGTCGACCACCGCGGCCGGCACGTCCCGCTGTGGGTGAGCGAGCAGGGCATCGGGCGCTCCCCGGCGCGGCGCAACGCCTTCTCGGGCGATCACACGACGACGTACTTCCCGGTGCCCTTCTTCCTCGACCCGCGGGGCTTCGGGGTGGCGCTCGACACCGACGCCCGCGCCGAGGCCGACCTCTGCGCCGACGACCCCGCCGCGTGGACCTTCTCCGCGCAGGACACCGACGCGCTCGTGCTGCGGCTCTACACCGGGCCGACCGTGCCCGCGGTGATGTCCGCGTGGACCCGCCTGCAGGGACGCACGGCGCAGCCCCCGGCGTGGGCCGTGGAGGGCGTCTGGCTGGGCGTGCAGGGCGGGCCCGCGCCGGTGCGGGCGGCCGTGGAGCGGGCGCGGCGCTTCGACGTCCCGCTGGCCGCGGTGTGGTCGCAGGACTGGCTCGGTCGGCGGGAGTTCGGCGCGGGCAACGTGGGGGTGCGCTACCGCTGGTCGGTGGACGAGAGCTGGTACCCCGACCTCGCGGGGCTCATCCGCGAGCTCAACGCCGGGGGCGTGCGCTTCCTCGGGTACTTCAACCCCTTCCTGGTGCCCGAGCAGGACCTCTACGACACCGCGGTGCGCGAGGGCTACATCGTGCGCGGAGCGAACGGGATGCCCGCGGTGTTCCCGATCTCGGTGCTGAGCGGCGGGGTGGTCGACGTGAACAACCCCGCCGCGGTGCGGTGGTTCCAGGGTTACGCCGGCCGCGCCATGGACCTCGGGATCACCGGCTGGATGCACGACTTCGGCGAGTGGCTGCCGCACGACGCGGCGATGTCCGACGGGAGCGACCCGCGGCGCTCGCACAACCGCTACCCCGAGCGCTGGCAGCGGGCGGCGCGCGAGGTGCTCGAGGCCCGCCACCCCGACGGCGACTGGATCATGCTCTCGCGCTCGGGCTGGCTTCGCACCGCGCAGGTGTCGCAGGTGGTGTGGGCGGGCGACCAGGAGGCGACCTGGGACGAGGACGACGGACTCAAGACGGTGATCCCCGCGCTGGTGTCGCTGGGCATGGCGGGGGTGGGCTACTGCACCCACGACGTGGCGGGCTTCTCCGGGGGACCGAGCACCCGCGAGCTCTACCAGCGGTGGGTCGAGCTCGCGGCCTTCACGCCGGTGTTTCGCACCCACGAGGGCCTCCAGCGCGCCACCAACTGGGCGTGGGACCGCGACGACGAGACCACCACCCACTTCGCCCGCTTCGCGCGGGTGCACCGGGCGCTGGCCGCGGAGATCCGGCGCGCGGGCGACGAGCACCAGCGCACGGGCATGCCCATCGTGCGCGCCCTGGGCCTCGCGTTTCCGGGCGACCCCCGGGGCTACGGCGTGCGCGACGAGTACCTCCTGGGCGACGCGCTGCTGGTGGCGCCGGTGGTGGAGATGGGCGCCACCTCGCGGGCGGTGTACCTCCCGGCGGGCACCTGGTTCGACGTGTGGGACCCGACGCGCCGCTACGAGGGCCCGATGGAGGTCACCGTGGAGGCGCCCATCGGGCGACCGCCGGTGTTCAGCCGGGCGCCGCGGGCCGACCTGATGGCCGTGCGGTGAAGCGCTCGCCGCCCGCGCGGCACTTCTGCTAGCGTCCGCGCGCGATGCGTCACCGCCCCTCGTTTCTGCTGATTTTCCCGCTGTTCCTGAGCCTCGCCGCGTGCGGCAGCGACCCGGCGGTGCCCGCCCCGGTGGACGCTGGCACCGCGGTCGATCGCCCCGCGGTCATCGATGTCGGCCGTGGCACCGATGTGCCCGCGGTCCTCGATGTGGCCAGTGACACCCCCGCGCTGGTGGACGCCGCGACCCCGCCCCGGGACGGTCCATTGCCGGGCCTCGGCGCCGTCTCGGGCGCGTGCGGCACGCTCCGCGGGATGCTCCGCAACCCGGCGCCCTCGCTGGTGGAGAACGCCCTCGGGTTCATGGCGGGCGAGCGCTACGACCGCACCTTGCTCTCGGTCGGCGGGCGTCGGATGTACGACACGCCCAACGCGGGAGGCAGCTCGACGGAGTCCGAGGTGTTCAGCTACGAGCTGCTCTATCGTTGCGAGGACGCCGCGCTGGTCGCCACTGAGACCGAGGTGATGTACCAGCCCGCCGACGACGCGGGCGCCAACTCCATCACCGACCTGGTGGTGTCCATCGGGGGCGAGCGCGTCGGGGTGAGCGTCACCCGGGCGTACCGCCCGATGCCGATGGTGTTCACCGAGGCCAACGCGCTCTCGCTGCTGCGCGACAAGCTCGCGGGGGTCAACCGAAGCTCCCTGCGGGTGCTCCCGGGGCAGCGCTGGGTGAAGCAGATCCTGCACGTGTTCGCGGTGGACACGGCCGCCGCGCAGGCGGTGGCGCGGGCCTGGGCGACCCTCGACGCGGGCACCCGCGCAGACACCATCGTGCTGGTCACGGTCACCCGCGGGGGAGGGTTCATCTACTGCAACCCCGACCCGGCGCTCGGCAGCGAGTGCCCGTCGCTTTGACGCGGGCACCGCCGGTCTCCGCCGGGGTTGATGGAATCCCTGCGGACGTGGTAGCAGCGCGGCCCCAGCAAAGAGGACCATGTTCAAGACGTTGACCGAAGGGTTTCGCAAGGCGCGTCAGAAGCTCACCGGGGTCGCGGAGCTCACCGAGGCCGACATCGAGGCCGCCCTCCGGGACGTGCGGCTCTCGCTGCTGGAGGCCGACGTCGAGCTCAACGTCACCCGGCGGTTCCTCGGGCGGGTGAAGGAGAAGATGCTCGGGCAGGTGGTGAAGCTCCGCGCCGAGGCGCAGGGCAAGAAGGCCACCATCACCCCCGACCAGCTCTTCGTGAAGGCCTGCCAGGACGAGCTCGTCGCCATGATGTCCTCCCCGGACGGCGCGCAGCTCACCGAGGCCCCGAAGGGCACCCCCACCCTCGTGATGATGGTCGGCCTCCAGGGGCAGGGGAAGACCACCACCAGCGCCAAGCTCGCCAAGCTGCTTACCGATGAGGGTAAGAAGGTGCTGCTGGTCGCCGCGGACCTCCAGCGCCCGGCCGCCGTCGAGCAGCTCACGGTGCTCGGGCAGAAGGTCAACGTGCCGGTGTTCTCGGCGCCCAACAGCACCCCGGTGGAGGTGTGCCGCCGCGCGCTCGCGCTCGCCAAGGTCCAGAAGAAGGACGTGGTGATCTTCGACACCGCGGGCCGGCTCGCGATCGACACCGTGCTGATGGACGAGCTCCGCTCCATCAAGAGCGAGACGAAGCCCCACAACATCCTGCTCGTGGTCAACGCGGCCATCGGGCAGAACGCCCTCGCCACGGCGACGGCCTTCCACGACACCCTCGGGCTCACCGGCGTCGCGCTCACCATGCTCGACGGCGACGCCCGGGGCGGCGCGGCGCTCGCCATCCGCGAGGTCACCGGCATCCCCATCCGCTATGCCGGCGTGGGGGAGTCGCTCGACAAGCTCGAGGCCTTCCGCCCCGAGGGCATGGCGTCGCGCATCCTCGGGATGGGCGACATCGTCTCGGTGGTCAACGACTTCAAGAAGGTCATCGACGAGAAGCGCGCCGAAGAAGACGCGATGCGGATGCTGGGGGGGCAGTTCACCCTCGACGACTTCGTCGCGCAGATCGAGACCATCCAGAAGATGGGCCCGCTGCAAGACCTCTTCGACCGCATGCCCTTCTTCAGCGGGATGCTCCCGCCGGACGCGAAGGTCGACGACCGCGAGCTCGACAAGGCCAAGGTCATCGTGTCGTCGATGACCAAGGGCGAGCGCCGGGACGCCGAGCTCTTCAAGCGCGAGCCCAACCGGGTGCAGCGCGTGGCGAAGGGCGCGGGCTACGCGCCCGAGGCGGTGGCCGAGCTCGTCGCGAAGTTCGTGATGATGCGCGACATGATGGGCAACATCGGGCAGCAGGCGAGCTTCCTCCAGAAGATCCCCGGCGCGCAGCAGCTCGCGATGGCCCGCAAGCTCAAGAACATGGTCAAGGTCCAGGGGGAAGACCAGGCCATCGCGCAGATCGCGCAGGAGATGCTCGAGTCCGCGGTGGCGGGCGGCGGCGGCGGCCGCGGCGGCTTCCCCGGGATGCCCGGCGGGTTCCCGGGAATGCCCGGTGGCATGGGGGGCTTCCCGGGGATGGGCGACCCCAACGCGCTGATGCAGGCGCTCATGGGCGGCGGGATGCCCGGGATGCCCGGAGCGGGCGCGCCGAAGCCCCGTCCGGCGAGCCTCGGCGTGCCGAAGGACAAGCGCAAGCAGGAGCGCGACGCGCGCCGTAAGAACCGCAAGAAGTAACGAGAAGATCTTTCAATGAGGACATCGATGAAGACGTGGATGCCGTGGGTGGTTTGTCTGGCCGTGGGCGCCGGGTGCGTAGAGCAGCCGACGCAGCCCAACCGGGGCGGGGCTTCGCAGCAGGAGCTCGATCGGATCCGGCGCCAGGTGGTGTCGCGCACGGCCCCGACGCCGCAGCACGCCCTGTCCTTCAACTGGGACAACAAGGTCGAGCTGCTGGGCTATGACATCAACGTCCAGAACAACACCCTGCGCCCCGGTCAGAGCGTGACCGTCACCTGGTACTGGAAGTGCCGCGCGCCCACCGGCGACGGCTGGCGCCTCTTCACGCACCTCGACGACGCCAACGGCCCGCGCACCAACCAGGACAACGTCGGCGACACCCGCCGCGCGTACCAGCCCGAGCGCTGGCGCGCCGGGGAGTTCATCCGCGACACGCAGAGCTTCGAGCTCCCGGCGGACTGGGACTCGCCCACGGTGCGCATCCACCTCGGCGTCTGGAAGGAGGGTCAGCCCCGCATGGTGGTCACCCCGGCCGACCGCACCGACGGCGACCGCCGCGCGCGCGTGCTCGAGCTCAACACGGGCGTGCAGGTGCAGCTCACCGAGACCGTGGTGCCCCGGGCGACCGGCGCCATCACGGCCGATGGGCGCCTCGACGAGGCCGCGTGGGCCAACGCCGCGCGCACCGGCCCGCTGGTCAACCCGGGCAACGGCAACCCGGCGAGCGCCACCGAGGCGCACGCCACGGCCATGATGCTCTGGGACGACGCCAACCTCTACGTGGGCTTCCGCGTGACCGACGACAACCTCGTCGACCCGTCGAGCGCCCGCGACGACCACCTCTGGGAGCACGACGCCGTCGAGGTGATGATCGACCCCGACGGGGACGGCACCAACTACTACGAGTTCCAGGTGTCGCCGAAGAACCAGCGCTTCGACACCCGCTACGACCGCGCGCGCCAGCCGCAGCCCTTCGGTCACCTCGACTTCAACCCCGAGACCCTCTCTGGCGTCGCCGCCACGGGCACCATCGGCAACGCCGACGACAGCGACACCGGGTACGACGTCGAGCTGGTCATCCCCTGGGCGAGCGTCAACAGCGGCCTCGCCCACACGCCGCCGCAGCCCGGCGACCAGGTGCGGGTCAACCTCTTCGTGATGGACGAGCCCAAGACCGGCGGCCAGCGCAGCGCCGCCTGGAGCGCCCCGCGCGGCGGCGACTTCCACGCCCTCGCCCGCTTCGGCCGCATCACCCTCGCCGTCGACGCGCCGGGCGCCCCGGCTGCCCCCGCCGCGGCCGCCCTGCCCGCGGTGCCCTCCGCGGCCGCGGTGCCCAACATCCCGGGCCTCGTCCAGCCGCTGCCCGCGGTGCTCAACAACGGCGCCGTCCCGCTGCGCCGCCGCGCCCCCGCCGCCCACTGACCACACGCAACGCACGCGCTCGATTCGAGGTCGCGTGTGGTGCTAGCGTCGCGCCTCTCCCGCCCCGGGGCTCCCTGTGCCTCCCCTCCGTTGTCCTGAGGTCTCATGCGCGCGTGGCGGTGGTCCGTCGTCCAGTCGTGTCTCCTCGCCGCCGTGCTCGCCGGCTGCAACTCCAACAGCGGCACCAGCGCGCCGTCGGCGGACGGCTCGACCGCGCGGGGAGACCTCGGGCCGGGCTCCGACGGGGCCGCCCTGGTCGACGCCTCCGCGGCGCTGCCCGACGGGTGGACGCCGCCGACCTTCGACGTGCCCTCGCGCGACGCCCCTGACGCGGCGGGTGACGCGCCCGCCGACGGGGCCGACGCGCTCACGGTGACCACCCTCGCGGACGGCGCGATGACGGCGTGCGGTCCGCGCGAGCGCTGCGGCAACGGCATCGACGACGACTGCAACGGCATGACCGACGAGGAGTGCAGCTGCGTCCCGGGCACGACGCAGCGGTGCTATCCGGGCGACGCGCTCCGGGCGGGCGCGGGGGTGTGCACCTGGGGGACGCAGCGCTGCGGGGGCCGGGAGGAGTTCGGCACCTGGGAGCCCTGCATGGGCTTCGGTCAGCCGCGCGCCGTCGACTGCCGCATGCCCACGGTGGACAACCGCTGCGACGGCATGGCCGGCGTGGGGTGCCTGTGCACGCTGGGCGCCTCGCGGAGCTGCTACTCGGGGCCGATGGGCACTCAGGGTCGCGGGCTCTGCCGCGCGGGCGCGCAGGCCTGCGTGGTCACCCCGACGGGCTCCGGGTGGGGGCCGTGCGCGGGCGAGGTGCTGCCGGTGCGCGACGCCTGCGACGGGCGCGACACGGACTGCGACGGCTTCCCCAACACGGGCTGCGGCTGCACGCGCGGCGCGACGCGCACCTGCTACTCGGGCGCGGCGGGCACCGCGGGCCGCGGGCTCTGCCGCAACGGGACGCAGACCTGCGTGTCGACCACGAGCGGGGGCGGCACGGTGTGGGGGCCCTGCGCGGGCGAGGTGGTCCCGGCGGCGGACGTCTGCAACGGGGTCGACCGCAACTGCGACGGCAACCCGAACACCAACTGCACGTGCACCCTCGACGCGGTGGAGGTCTGCTACACGGGCCCCGCGGGGACGGCCAACGTGGGCCGCTGTCGGCCGGGGTCGCGGCGCTGCAACGCGCTGGTGCGCCCCGACGGCACGCTGACCTCCACCTGGGGCGCCTGCCTCGCGCAGACGCTGCCCGGCGCGGCGGAGATCTGCGCCAACATGATCGACGACAACTGCAACGGCATGGTCGACGAGGCGTGCACGCCCGACTGCGCGGCGGGCACCCTCCGGTGCGCGGGGCGGTGCATCGACGTGCGGAGCGATCCGCTCAACTGCGGGGCCTGCGGCAACGTGTGCCCGAGCGGGCAGGCGTGCGCCAACGGGGTGTGCGTCGGCAGCGGGATGCTGCGGATCACGATGGTGTGGAGCCTCGCGGGGGACGTAGACCTCCACGTGGTGCCGCCGTGCGGGCAGGAGATCTCCTTCCTGGCGACCACCCGTTGTGGTGGTCAGCTCGACCGGGACGACACCTCGGGCACCGGGCCGGAGAACGTGTTCTGGGCCGCGGCGCCCGCGAGCGGGACCTACCTGGTCTGCGCGGTGCCCTACCGGGTGTCGGGCGCCACCAACGTGACCGTGACCGTCAACCAGGGCGCCCGGGTGTTGAACACCTGGGTGGTCCCGCGTGCGGTGAGCTCGGGCAACGCGCCGTGCACCCGGGAGTCGCCGCACTTCGTGGGCGCGTTCAACTACTGATCATCGCGGGAGGCCGCACCGGAGCCAGACCAGGATCGCCTGCCTCTCCTCGTCGGAGAGCGCGCCCGCGTCGGCCGGCGGCATCGCGCAGCGCAGGAGCTCGTCGCGGATGGTGTCCTGCCAGTCCGCGACGTGGTCGTAGCCGATGAGCGACCAGGGGCCGTTGGGGGCGCCGTGGTGGCAGGTCGTGCAGCGCGACGTGAAGATCGACTCGACGTCGCCGTAGCGGGGCGCCGGCTCGGGGCACTCCGTGGGGGCCCGCACCGCGCAGGACGCCGGGACGTCGACGGGCGCCGCGTCCGAGGCATCGGCTCCCGCGTCGGGAAGGAGTGGGGCATCCCTGGGCACGGACGCCTCCCAGCGGCCCGCGGTGTCGACGCCGAGGCCCCGCTCGTAGGACACGAACACGTCGATCGGAGCAGGGCCACCATCGGTCGTGGCCGGGGTCGTGGTGCACGCCGGGATCACCCCCGCGAGTGCCATGGACACCAGGACCCGACGACCGGCTGTGGATCTCCGTGGCATGCGTCACCAGCCTACCCCCGCGCGGTGCGTCGGGGCGAGGACGATGCCGCGGTGAAGCGTGCTCGGCGAGCGCGCGGGCCGTGACCTCCTGCGCGCGCTCACCACGCGACAACGTGTCACATCGATCATCGCTGGAGTCGCGTGGTAGCGCTGCGTCGAAGGGTGCCCTGCGGCATCCACGGGAGGAGATCCGATGAAGATCCGGATGATGGTTGTCGGCGGTGTGGTCGGGTTGTTCGCATCGACGGCGGTCGCGCACGTCAGTGTCGTGTCGGGCAACGCCGTGGCCAACGTCACGCAGGTCGTACGCTTCGGCGTCGGGCACGGGTGCGCTGGCGCGGACACGGTGGGCCTGGTGGTGGACATCCCGACGGGGGTGACCTCGGTGCGGCCGATGCCGAGCGACTTCGGCCGCTCGACCGTACAGACCAACGCCGCCTCGGTGGTCACCGGCGTGACGTGGCAGCGCCCGGTCACCGACGTGCTGCCCTCGGACACGAACTACTACGAGGTCAGCATCCGGCTCCGGCCGCCGAACGCGCCCTTCACGACGCTGTACTTTCCCGTCCACCAGACCTGCCGCGCGGCGGACGGAACGATGACGACGGTCGACTGGGTCGGCCTGCCGACCACGGTCACGCCCGACGGGGGCACCGCTCCGTCGCCCGCTGCGGCGCTCAACCTCGTCCCCGCCCGCCTGCCCGGCTGGAACAGCTACACGCTCACGCAGGCCATCTCGACGCTCAGCACGTTCTTCTCGGACGCGAGCATCGTCTGGCGCGGCACCGCGGCCTACAGCATCAACCCCAGCACCGCGCAGCTCATCACGGGGACGCCGGGCGTGACGACGCTCTCGTCGCTCGCCAGCGGCGACCGCATCTGGGTGAAGTACTAAAGGTCGAGGAGGCCGACCATGCGCCGATGGCTCTTCATGAGTACGCTCTGCCTTCTCGCCGCCTGCTCCGACCCGCCCGCTGACGCTCCCGACGGCGGAGCGCCGGACGCGGGAGCGGTCGACACGGGCCCCTCCGATCTCGGCGTCACCGACGCCGGAACCACCGACCTCGGGCCGCTCGACTCGGGCGTGACCGACCTCGGGCCGACCGACCTCGGGTCGGCCGACCTGGGGCCGACCGACCTGGGCACCGACGCCGCGACGCCCGACGCGGGCCCCGTGGCGGCGTGCCTCGAGTCGCCCACCGAGCTCCCGCGACCGCCCACCGACCGCCTCCCCTGCGAGCTCTACCCGCCGAGCTTCTGATCTCCCGCGCTGGGGGACCTCAGGGGCGCCGCGCCCCGATACGGAAGACGCGGCCGCCCGCGTCGTCCGTGAAGTACAGGGCGCCGTCGACCCCCTGGCGGATGTCGACGGGGCGCACGTTCCAGGCGCCCTGCCGAAGATTTCCCGCGCCGTCGCTCTGGCCCACCACCGGCTCGACCGCGCTCACCCGCCCGTCCGCTCCGACCTGCGCGCGGGCGATCAGCCGTCCGGCGGCCATGGTGCGGTTCCACGAACCGTGGGCGGTGATGAAGAGGCTGCCGCGCCACGCCGCGGGCAGGACGTTGCCCGTGTACTCCGTGAGGCCCAGCGGTGCCCAGTGCGCGGGCATCGAGAACGCGGGCGGGCGCACCATCGCGGCGTTCTGGCAGAACGCGTCGTCGCGCCGCATGGCCACGGGCACGCTCAGGTCGGCGTGCTGCGCGCCCTTCCCGGCTCCGCTCGACAGGGTGCCCTCGCTCCAGCAGAAGGGGTAGCCGAAGAAGCTCGATCCCGCGCCGTTGAGCACGTTGAGCTCCTCCGAGGGGTTGTCGTTGTGGATGTCGCCGCCGAAGCGCGAGTCGGTCAGCTGGTCGCGGCCGTTCTCGACCCCCCACATCCGGCCGGCGCGGTCGAACGCGAGCCCGACCTCGTTGCGCAGCCCGGACGCGAAGACCTCTCCGGCGGCGTACGCCACCGGGACCGTCGCGACCGAGAACCTCCGGATCATCGAGCGGGTCGCGGTGAGCGTCGCGCTGGTGTCGACGTTGCCCGCCGACCCGACCGCGACGTAGAGGTCCCCCGCGGCGTCGAAGACGAGGGGACGCACGGGGTGGTTGGCGCCCGCCGGCATGCCGGTCACGACGGTCTCGCGCTCGCCGGCGGTGCGCGCGCCGACGGTGTACGCCCATCGGTACACGGTCGTGTCGGAGGAGGCGTAGAGGTAGCGGCCGTCGGGGCTGAACGCGATGCCGTGGTTGAGGCCCGGCGCGGTCGCGAAGGTCTCGCGCTCGTCGCTGCCCGAGACGCCGTCGCCGTCCGCGTCGAAGAGCGCGGTGACCGACCCGGCGGCGTTGACGAACACGTCGCCGTTGGGCGCGATGGCCAACCCTCGCGCGCGCGGGATCCCGGTCGCGAAGCGTCGCTCGCTCTCGATGAACTCCCCTTCGATCCACTGGTACGGGGGCTCGATCCACTCGATGGTCTGGCCCATGTCGCGCGCCGACGCGACGTACTCGCGCCGGCCGTCGACCTCGCGCCAGGCGTAGCGCGCGGGCACGTTGCCGGCCGCGCGGTTCATCCGGTTGGTGTCGGCGACGATGGCCCACACCGTCGGCGGCGTCGCGCGCACCACCACCCGCACCGAGGAGGCCTATCCCGCGGTCGCGTTTCGCGTGACCACCGACGCCGCGATCACCTTCAGCTCGCGCTTCACGACGGTCGCGGAGGTGCTCACGCCGCCCGACTCGACGGACGCTCCCCTCTGCGGCAACGACATCGCCCTGCTGCGCCTCTCTGCCCCGATCGCCGGGGCGCGCCTCATCCGCCCGCGGCTCGACCTCGTGCCCGACACCACCGAGCACTTCACCGCCAGCGGCTACGGCGGCACCACCCAGCAGGGCGACGGGTCGGGCCAGCGCCGCATGCGCGAGGGGCTCCAGGTGCGCTTCGTCGGCCGCGCGGTCACCCGCGGCGTCGTGGTGCTCGAGGACCGCGAGTGGCTCGCCGACACCGGCACCTGCCGCGGCGACTCCGGGGGCCCCGCGATCGATGAGCTCGGCGAGGTCTTCGGCGTGCTCTCGCGCGGCGCCTCGACCACCTGCGACTCACCGATCTATACCCGGGTCGACTCGTTCAGCGCGTGGATCCGCGAGCAGGCCGCGCGCGCCGCCGATCTCGCAGGCTACGCGCCGCCCGCGTGGGTGCCCGTGCCCGAGGAGCGCTTCGGTGCGCAGGGCGAGGGCTGCGCCTCGGCCGCGCAGTGCGACACCACCCTGGTGTGCCTTCCCACCGGCGTCGCGCGCGAGTGCACCGTCACCGACTGCGAGGGGTGCCCCGAGGGCTGGCTCTGCAACGACGAGGGAAACCGCTGCGTGCGCGACCCGAGCACCATCCCCCCGCCGCCCGTCGACGCCGGGATGCCGGCTCCCGTGGACGCGGGCCCGCCGGCTCCCGTGGACGCGGGCGCACCCGACGTCGCCGAGGCAGGGGTCCCGCAAGGGGGCGCGGCTCGCAGCGCGTCGGCCGACTCGGGCTGCGGCGTGGGGCGGGTCGGCGGGCGCCGCGGCGACGGCCTCGGGCTCGTGCTCATCGGGGCCTTCGGCCTCGCGCGGCGTCGCCGCCGTTGGCGCCCGACGGCGCCCTGAGCGTGCAGGACACCCCCCCGGCGTCGACCGCGCGGGCGTCGGCGACACGTAGTTGGGCAAAATGAGCGCGATGCTCCACGATCGGCGCCAACGATGAGTCGATACGAGTCCAAGGGTCGGCGCACCTTCGGCGCGCGGCGCGACGCGGTGTGGGCCATCGTCGCCGACACCAACCGGATGAACCGCGCGGCCGGCAACGTGCCCGCGCGCTACGCCTGGCGCGAGGTCGACGGCCGGCGCGAGTACGTCGCGTCGGCGCGCGACATGGGCCAGACCATCGAGTGGATCGAGCCCCCGTACCAGTGGATCGAAGGGGAGTTCATCGAGAGCGAGCGACGCTTCGTGGCGGGGCCCGCGCGCGGGGCCTTCTTCAACGTGCGACTCACCCGGGTCGAGGGCGGCACCGGGTGCGAGCTCTCCATGGGCTTCGAGGGCGAGGGGCCGCTCCTCGCCGCGGTGGGCTGGGTGGTGCGCCTCCGGCACCGCGCGGCGCTGCGGCGGGCGCTCGCGGCGGTGGGCGCGGCGCTCGCGCGGGGGGAGAGCCTCGCGGGGGACGCCAGCGAGCCCGCGACGGTGCGGGCGCGACGGATGCTCACGGTGGGCTACGACCCGGTGAGCTCGGGGCCGCGTGCCCCGGTGGACGCCGCGGCGCTCGCGCTGCGGCTCGATCGGCTGGCGCGCGAGGGCGTCGACGCCGGGCTGCGGGAGAAGCTCGGCGCGTGGCTCTCCGAGCGACCCGACGAGGAGGTCGCGCAGATGCGGCCCTTCGAGCTGGCGGACGTGTGGGGGGTCGACCGGCGCGAGGCGCTGAGCTTGTTCCTCAGGGCGACGCGGGCGGGCCTGGTCGACCTGCGCTGGCAGGTGAACTGCCCCGTGTGCCGGGTGTCCGCGCAGGTCGCCGAGGGCCTCTCGGAGGTGGGCAGCCGGGTGCACTGCTCGGCCTGCGACGTGTCCTACGGCGTGGACTTCGGGCGCTACGTCGAGGCGGTGTTCCAGAGCAGCCCGGCGCTGCGCCGGGTGGTGCCCGCGGTGTTCTGCGCGGCGTCGCCCTCGTGGCGGCCGCACGTCTTCGCGCAGCTCACCCTGGCGGCGGGCGGGGCGCGCACCGAGGCCGCGACGCTGCCCCTCGGGGAGCTCCACGCCCGCACGCTGCGCCACGCTGGCGGCGCCGACCTGAGCCTCGACCACGCCCCGGCGACGCTCGCCATCGCGGTCTCGGATGAGGGCGTCACGATGACCGCGGAGGGTCGCTCCGCCGACGGGCGAACGGAGCTGCGGTTCACGTCGAGCGCGAGCGCGCCGCGCACGCTGCTGGTCGAGCGCTCGGGCTGGAGCGCGGCGCAGGTGTCCGGCGCCGTCGTGGCGTCGTTTCCGGACTTCCTCGACCTCTTCGCGACCGAGGCGCCGGCGACCGGCGTGGAGCTCACCATCGGTCACCTCACGGTGCTGTTCAGCGACCTCACGGGCTCGACGGCGCTCTACGAGCGGGTCGGCGACGCGCGGGCCTTCGCGCTCGTCGAGGAGCACTTTTCACTGATGGCCTCGGTCATCGCGCGGCACGAGGGCGCGGTGGTGAAGACCATGGGCGACGCGGTGATGGCGACCTTCCCCTCGACGGCGCACGGGGTGCGGGCGGCGCTGGAGATGGTGCGCGTGCACGACGAGCGGCAGGGCCCGCTGGGGCTCGGGGTGAAGATCGGGGTGCACACCGGCGCCTGCCTCGCGGTGCGCGCCAACGAGCGCCTGGACTTCTTCGGCAGCACCGTGAACCTCGCGGCGAGGCTCCAGGCGCAGGCCCGGCCGAGCGAGGTGGTGCTGACGGAGGAGACGGCGCGCGAGCCGTCGGTGCGGGCGCTCATCGGGGCGCTGCCGGAGCGCGCGTTCGAGGCGCGGCTGAAGGGCATCGAGGCGCTCCAGCGGCTGGTGGGGGTCGACGCGGGCGGGCCTACTGCACCCGCTCCTGGCAGTGGCCCTCCCCGTTGAAGTGACCGACCGTCGCGGAGATGGCCGTGACGAAGTCGCGCAGGGTGCGCACGCGGCCCATGTCACCGCCGCCGTACTGCGTCGACGGGAGCGTGGTGAGGTCGACCCGGGCGAGCTCCTCCAGGGTGACGGTTCCGTCTCCGTTGCCGACGGGGGCGACGTCGGCGTCCGCGATGGCCTGGAAGCGCAGCCGCGCGCTCTCGGACTGGAGGTCGTCGTAGAAGAAGTGGTCGCCGTGGACGGTGATCTGCGCGTCGACGTTGCCGCCTGAGGGGACCGCCAGGCCGAGCGACTCGTCGGCGTTGGAGCAGGGCGAGTAGGTGATGCCCTGGGTGAAGCCCCAGCGGAAGCGCACGGTGATGCCCATGCGGGTGCCTTCGCCCTCGACGTAGATGCCGTACCCGTTGGTCTGCATGAGGGTGAGATCGGCCGCCGTGGCGTTGCCCAGGGTGGACGCCGCGGTGGCGGGGGCGATTCGGTACGACACGCGGTCCATGCGGCGCGAGGGAACGCCGGTGATGCGCCCCACGACGAAGGGCGTGGTGGTGGTCTTGAGGTCGTAGACGCGCATCGGGGCGAGGGCGCCGCCCGCGGTGCCGTCGGCGGCCGCGACGGTGAAGTCACCGAGGGTCACCAGGAAGCGGGTGTAGCGAACGGTCCAGCCGCCCTCGATGCCGGCCTCGGCGCCCATGACCGGGGGAATGCGGTCGGCGATGTAGTCCTCGCCCCAGATGGAGACCGAGACCGTACCGGGAGAGGTCCCGGCGCTGTCGCTGCCGCAGCCGAGCGCCGTGGCCAGGGCGAGGAGCGCGGCGGGAGGCATGATCTTGAACATCGTGTTACTGCCTTTCGAGAAGAGCCCGTTGTCCGTTGGAGGTGTGGAGTGGGGATGTCGGTTGAGGGCGAAGCGGTCGCTTAGCGGTCACGGGACTCGGCGGCGGCGGTCCACGCGAAGGTGAATCCGCTGGCGGCGGGGGCGGTGCGGGTGACGGCGTTGAAGGGCTGACCCTCGGTGAGGGTCACGACGGCATCGGGGTCGGCGGGGTCGGGGACGGTGGAGAAGTCCGCGCGGTCGATCCAGGCGCCGATGTCGACGGTGATGTCCCATCGGCCCGACTGGTTCATGTCGCCGCGGGCGGGGATGCCCTGGACCGCCTGGGTGAGTACGGGAGCGCAGTCGAAGCGCACGGTGCGCCCGTCCTTCGTGGCGGACCCGCGGACGTAGAGCGTGCCGCCGTGGAGGCTGGCGGCGTCGGCGAGGGAGCCTTCGGCAGGGCGCAGCTCGATGGCCGCGGACTGCGCGAGGCCCGTCACGCCGTTGCCTTGCGGGAGGGGTGTTCCGTCCGGGCGGAGGAGGTCGACGACCCGGCGGGCGGTGATGTCCGCGAGGGCCTCGCCCGCGACGTAGTGACCAGGGTGGGCGTAGGCCACGGAGACCCCGAGCAGGCGATCGAAGAAGGTACGGCTGAAGAGCGCGGCACCCTCGTACCAGCGCAGCGGACCGAGCGCGATGCGGGCCTCGGTGAGCGTGACCTGCCAGCCGGTGGAGTTGGTGCGCACGGCGCCGGCGCCGCGCACGACGGCGTCGACGGTGATGCGGGTGCGGCCGGTGCGGTCGTCGCCGCAGTGGGTCGCCGCGAGGGAGAGCAGTGCACCGAGGAGGGGAGCGATCACGGCGGGGTGACGGAGGTGTCTCACGGCGGTTGGACGTCGTGTTACTCGAATTGGAACCGTAACACCATCCGCGATGGTCCGGAGAATCAGAGGTAGACGCTGAGGGTCCCGAGCACGCTCAGGGGGCGGCCGGCGGTGAAGTGCTGCACGGGCACCCGGCTGGCGTCGGCGTCGGCGGTGAAGTTGGAGGTGTAGGAGAAGGCGCCGTCGCGCCAGCGGGCGTCGGTGAGGTTGCGCGCGGCCACGCCGAGCTCGACGGGGCCGAGGCGGGCGTTGGCTGCCGCGTCGAGGAGGAAGATGGCGGGCGAGCGCTCGCTGAAGGGGAGCGGGCGGTCGCCGAGGGCGGTGGCGCCGAGGGCGAAGGAGAGGGTGAGGGGGCGGCCGAAGGGGCGGCCGACCTCGCGCACATACACCGCGTCGAGGCGCCCGACCCAGGGCGGAACATACGGGACCAGGTAACCCGTGGCGTCGAAGGTGGCCCGCGCGAAGGTGCCCGAGGCGATCACCTCGAGGCCGCGCAGCGGGGTGAAGCGCACGAGCGCCGAGGCCCCGAGGCGGGTGGTGGCGGCGCTCTCGGGGATGAGCACGTTCTGCCCCGAGGCGGGGTCGAAGATGAGGTCGCGGTCGACGTGGGTGCCGAAGACCGCGGCGGTGACCTGCAGGCGCGCGCGCCGCCAGCGGGCGCCGAGCTCGCCGGCGTTCACCACGGCGAAGGGCGCGCTCTCGCCGTCGCCGAGGGAGAGCGCCTGCGGCGAGCGGAAGCCACGGCCGTAGGCGCCGATGACGGTGAAGCCCGCCCCGAGGTCGACCTCCGCGGTGACCCGCGGACCCACCTGGAAGCCCTGCGCGTCGCGGCGCCCGCGGGGCACCCGCGCCGTGCGGTCGACCAGCACCGTGGAGCGGTCGTCGATCTGGTAGGCGAGGGCGTCGGCGCGCAGGCCGCCGCGCAGGTGCACCCGGGAGTGCACGTGCAGGTCGACGTCGGCGAACATCCCGAGGTCGGTGGCGTCGACGTCGGCGTCGATCTCCGTGGTGTGGGTCACCTCGTCGGCGGCGCGCTGCCGCCCCATGGCCTGCGTGGTGCGGTCGTGCCGCGCCGAGAGCCCGAACTCCACCGCGTGGGTGTGCCCCAACAGCGCGAAGGTGGTGCGATGCGTGGCGCGCAGTCCGACGGTGACGGCGTCGTAGCGCTGCTCGTAGCGGTCGCCGCGGGCGTCGAGGGCGAAGCCGGTGAAGTTCTCCTGGATGCGCAGGGCGCGCACCCCGGCGTGGGCGAGCACCGTGAAGCGCCCGTGCCGCGTGGGGACCACCAGCTCGGTGAGCAGCGCGGCGCGCGAGGAGAAGCCCCCCTGGCGCAGGTCGTAGCTGCCGAAGAACCCTTGGGCGCCGCGCTCATAGTCGTCCTCGCGCACCACCCCCGGGCTGTCGAAGCGGGCGCTGTACACCGTGGCCAGCGCCCGCAGCGAGCCGCCGCCCGAGAGCTGGCGCTGGTACTGCCCGAGCGCCGACGCCCGGCTCGCCGCCCGCTGGATCCCGTAGCCGTCGGTGCGGTAGAGCTCGCCCGCGAGGAAGGTCTCCCGGCGCTCGCCGCGGGGGGCCACCACCACCACGGCGCGGGCGGTGTTGAACATCCCGTAGCTCGCCCGCGCGAGGGCGCCGCGCTCGCTCACGCCGAGGTCGAAGCGCGCGCTCCCGGCGACGGCGAAGTCACCCTGCCGCGGGTCGAAGGGCCCCTCCTGCACCCGCAGCCGGTCGACCACCTCGGGGATCACGAAGTTCAGGTCGGCGTACCCGTGGCCGTGGACGTTGGAGACCTCGTTCAGGGGCAGTCCCCCGACGGAGAACTCCACGTCCTGGCCGTGCTGCGCGTCGAAGCCGCGGAGGAAGAGCTGCTGCGCCTTGCCCTCGCCGCCGTGCTGCGCGAGGTAGAAGCCCGGGGCGAGCGACAGCAGCTCCGCCGCGCTGCCGCGGGGCACGAGCCGTAGCGCGCCGACGTCGAAGGTGAGGTCGCTGGCCGCGCGCCGCGGGGTCTCTCCGCGCACCGTCGCCCCGGGCTCGTCGTGGGCGAGGGCAGGCAGCGAAGACGTGAGCGCGGCGGCGCAGAGGAGGGCGGGGCGAAGCGGGCGTGTCACTCAATCAGGATGAGTAACACAGGGCCGGAGGCGGGTGGGGGAGAGGAGGCGCGGGAGAGGCGTCAGGCGCCGGCGCCGCGCTTGAGTTCGGTGAGCACGGACTTGGCGACGGCCTTGAGGGTGTCGAAGACGCCGATGCCCTTGCTGGCGACGGCCTCGTAGTCGGGGTGGTGCGTCGGGTTGAGGAGCTCGCGGAGTTCTTCGACCGGGGCGATCTCCGGGAGGTCGCGCTTGTTGTACTGCATCACGAAGGGGAGCTTCTCGAGCGCGTAGCCCTGCTCGGCGAGGTTGCCCTGGAGGTTTTCGAGCGACTCCATGTTGGCCTCGACGCGGCCGATCTGCGAGTCGGCGACGAAGACCACGCCGTCGACGCCCTTCAGGATGAGCTTGCGCGAGGCGTCGTAGAAGACCTGGCCGGGCACCGTGTACAAGTGGAAGCGGGTCTTGAAGCCGCGGATCTCACCGAGCGACAGGGGCAGGAAGTCGAAGAAGAGCGTGCGGTCCTGCTCCGTGGCGAGGGAGATCATCTTGCCCTTCGCCTCCGGGGCGGTGCGCTGGTAGATCCACTGGAGGTTGGTGGTCTTGCCGCACAGCCCGGGGCCGTAATAGACGATCTTGCAGTTGATCTCGCGCTGACCGTAGTTGATGAAGGACATCGATCGCCTCGGTGAGGGGGGGGTCAGTCGTTGAAGAGGTTGTCGATGTCCTCGTCGGTGATCTCCGCGAAGGGCGCCCCGTCGCTGCCGTGGGGGATGCGCTTCGCGAGGGCCTCGAAGATGGTGTTGAGCTCGTCGCTCGCGCGCTTCACCCGGAGTCGCACCAGGCCCAGCGTGGCGCGGGAGTCGAAGATCACCGCGAGGATGACCCGGTTGCCCACCAGCTGGATGTGGATGTTGGCCTTCACGCCCTCGTGAAACTGCGTGGGGAACTCGTTCTCCTTCAGCAGCTTCGCCATGCCTCCCATGGCCGCGATGGTGCCCGCGATGAGCGACGCGAGGGAGGTGGTGTCGAGGTTCTCCGTCTCCCCGCTCGCGGCGATGAGCTGACCGTTCTTGTCGACGATGCACACCACCCGGGCGTTGGCATCGCGCACGAGCTTGTCCACCACCACCTGGATCTGGTTCAGCTCGTCCTCGTACATCACCACGTTCATGGTCGTCGGCTCCGGAGCCCCCGCGTCGTGGAGAGTGGTAGCCGCGATCTCGGCGCGACGACGCTGGGTCTCGAATCGGGCATACCAGAGCCACAACGCGCGGAGCAACCCCCGACGTCGAACCTACACCGCCTCCACGGGCGTCCGTGGCATCGTGCGGCGCAACCCCGATGTTGCAGGCCGCCCTCTTCGACTTCAACGGCGTGCTCGTCGACGACGAGCAGCTCCACCTTGATGGCTTCAACGCCGCCCTGCGCCCCGCGGGGGTCACGGTCTCGCCGGCGGAGTACAACGACCGGTACCTGGGCTTCGACGACCGGGGGGCCTTCGCGGCCATGCTCCGCGACCACGGGCTGGACCACGGCCCCGAGCGCCTGGCCGCCCTCATCGCCGCCAAGAGCGTGGTGTACGCCGAGCTCGCCGCCCGCTCGCTGAAGGTCTTCGAGGGCGCCGCCGCCCTGCTGCGGGCGACCGGGGCGAGGGTGCCGGTGGCCATCGTGAGCGGGGCGCTGCGCGGCGAGATCGACGTTGCGCTGTCGCTGATGGGGGCCGAAGGGGTCGCGCGGGTGATCGTCGCCGCCGAGGACGTGGCCGCGTGCAAGCCCGACCCGGAGGGCTACCTCCGGGGACTCGAGCTCCTCGGGGCCTCGGCGGGCGCGCTCGACCCGGCCCGCTGCGTGGCCCTGGAGGACAGCGTCGCGGGGGTGGAGTCCGCGCGCGCGGCGGGGCTCTGCGTGGTGGCCGTCGCGCACACCTACGACCCGGCGACCCTGCGCGCGGCAGGCGCCCACGCGGTGGCCGCGCACGTCCGGGAGCTGACCGTCGACGCCCTCGACGCGGCAGTGCGCGCGGCGGACTTGCATCGTCGTTGACCTTTCCTGCGCCGCCGCCCTACGCTGAAACGCGCTGCCCTCGGCGGCAATGGAGCGTAGAGATCAATGAGCGCGCTGAAGGTCCTGATCTTCGAGTACGACCGACCCTTCGCCGACGCGCTGGAGCGGGCCTTCGCCCGCCGCGGGTGCTCGGTGCGGGTGGTCGATGACGGCCAGGCGGGCCTCGACGTCGCGCTCGACGACCGCCCGGGGCTGATCATCCTGGCGATCGAGCTGCCGCGCATGAACGGCTTCGCGGTGTGCAACCGCATCAAGAAGCACCCCGACCTCAAGGACATCCCGCTGGTGATCGTCTCGTCGGACTCGCCGCCGGAGACCTTCGAGCAGCACAGCAAGCTGCGCACGCGCGCCGAAGACTACGCCCACAAGCCCATCGACCCGGAGGCGCTCATCGGCCGCGCCGCGGCCTTCGTGGACATCCCCGCGGCCCGCGACGGCGAGATCATGGTCGACGAGGAGGCCATCGAGGAGGCCATCGACGACGGGCCGATCAACCTCGACGACGACATGAGCGGCCTCTCCGACGCGGCCTTCGACAGCATCGTGCTCGACAGCGTGCCCCCCACGGCGCCGATGAGCGCCGCGTCGCTCCTCGAGCCGCTGCCCGAGCCCGGGCCGACGCCGGGCCGCCCCGCGGCGCGGGCCGTCAGCTCCGACGACTTCGAGGACTACACCATGGTGTCGTCCAGTTCAGAGCTCCTGCTCAACCTCAGCGACATCGCGCGGGCCGTGCAGGCCAGCCCGCAGCCCCCGCCCCTCGGCGCGTCGGCCCCGCCGCCGCGGCTGACCCCCCCGTCGCTCGCGCGCGTCGCGCCCCCGCTGCCCCCCCCGAGCCT
>Ga0247843_1000808_pt1 | contig 70205 bp, 52 predicted proteins | sample LaCruzMarch2017__FD_192420 | JGI IMG/M metagenome (GOLD analysis project Ga0247843, IMG submission 192420) | Freshwater microbial communities from meromictic Lake La Cruz, Castile-La Mancha, Spain - LaCruzMarch2017_8m | ecosystem: Environmental > Aquatic > Freshwater > Lake | place: Spain...
ACACAGAGGACTTACGAAAGAACATCGCAAAAACTTCATAAAATGGTATCTATATTTTAAAAACCAAGAGTGAGTTTTTTTAGCCATATCTCACAAAAAATGAAAGTAAAAAGCCTTGTTAAAATAACAAGGCTTTTCATTTTTTGTGGTAAATCATATTGCTAATTAGTTGCTCTCCAGCAGAGCTAATGTCCTCTTTTGACTTATAGGGCTAGTATAACAATTATTTTTATCAAAAGCACCAACTATTTTTTGCACCATTACCCTATTTGAAAAAATCTTTTAGTTCTATCAATCGTTTAATCTGAAAGAAATTTTCATCAGTATTTTCTTCGATATTTTCTGACAAATAAATGGCTTTCCAATTAGCGTTTAAAGCACCTAAAATATCTGCATCGTAATTATCTCCTATCATTACACATTCGTGATTTTGAGCCTTAGTTAAGCTTTGAGCTAAATCAAAAATTTTAATATCTGGTTTATTAAATCCATGTTCTTCAGAAATAATAATATGTTTAAAAAAAGGCTTCAAATTACTATAATCTAATTTGATATGTTGTACTTCTTTAAAACCATTGGTGATGATATGTAATTCATAATTTTCTTGTAGATGCTGCAATATATCAATAGCACCATCAATTAAATGAGTTTTGTAGGGAGATATTGTTAAATAATTATCTGCCCATGTATGAGATAAGTTTAAATTATCATAACCAAAATTCAAGAAAGCTTTATAAAATCGTTGGTAACGCAATTCTTCTTTAGTTGTTTGTTTCAATCCATATAAATGCCACAACTCATGATTAATAGCTTCGTAAACTTCTATGAATTCATCAAAATCAGTTTGGCAGTGTTGTTGAATATTATGTTCTAAAAACAAATGCAATAAAGCTTCTCTGGAGTTTTTTTCAAAATCCCAAAGCGTATTGTCTAAATCAAAAAATATGTGTTTAATCTGTTTTATTAGGGATAGTACTTATTCATTAGCATATAATCCAAATTTAAAGCCTGTGAGTGACATCCATTACAGTCTTTGCCTTTTAGCGAAGAAGAAATTCTTACCGTCCCATCCTTATTATAATAACCCCAAACCCAGCCTTTTGAATCGGCATTGGGGTGTTTTGAGTTTTTATACAGAACTGCATAAATTTCAATATTTCCACTATTATCTAATAATTCTTTAACAATCATAGATTCATCTGGAAAAGCAGCTCCGGTTTTTATTTTGCCTAGCGAATCTAGCTGAGCCGATGCAACGTTATTATATCTAGTTTTTAATAAGGGTTGTTCGTGACCACTTCCAGCACTCTTTTGTAAAGATATAGCTGAGTATTTAAACCAAACATATCCCTCTGTACTTTTGGCTTTGTTAAAAATCTCGGTCTCAAATCTACCTTCAACATTACCGTATTTACAAGATGAGATTAGTAAGATTAACAACCCTATAATTGCAAATACTGCTATTGATAATTTTGTATGTTTCATTTAATTTTCTTCTGAGTTAAAATACTGTAATTCTTTACTTAAGTCTAAATAAACATACTCAGATTGTAGGTTAACACATTTTTGCAGGAAATTGTTTTTAAATTTTAAAGAAGTTTGCGTTGTTTTATTAAATAACTTATGGTTATACGCTTGATGTATTTGACTTACCTTTTCATTTATGATATTTGTCTTTTCATTAAAGTAAACTTCTGCAAAACGTTTCCACACATAATCAATGGCTTGCTTGTTTGGATGCGCCATATCGGATTCGTAAAAACGATAATCCCTTAAATCATCATTCACCAGTTCGTAAGCAGGAAAATAAACACAATGTTTAAGGTCATTTATTAACTGATGAGTAGATTGAATTAAAATAGATTTACTTACGCTATTCTCCACTACTCCATCGCGCAAATGCTTTACAGGAGAAACCGTAAATATAACTTTAAGAAGAGGATTAAATAGTTGCAGCTTACTGGCAACATTATTAAACTCAGCAACAATATCATTTGTTTTTAGTAAGTTTTTTTCAAATAAAGCTTGAGGTAATTTATGGCAATTAGCAACTATAGTATCTTGTTCAATATGTTTATAGGCAAATGCCGAACCAAAGGTAATGGTTAACCATTGTGCGGTTTTTAATTTTTCATGCCAGCTATCAATGCTATGATTTAATGTATCTAATAACTCTTGCTGAGTGTCTCCGTGCAGCGAACTATGAGCCTCAAACGAATACCACAGTCCTTCTTTTTCAAATACATCTTTGGCTTCAAAGTAGTGTTTATCTATGATTCGAAGTAATGATGCAGCAATACTTTTTGGATTAAATACAATACCAAATGGATTGGAATGAACATTAAATTTCAAATCATTTAATCGGGCTCCAATATGCTCGCTAAAACAAGAGCCAATTAATAACACACCATCTTGATGTGTTATTTTGTTGAAACTAATAGCAGGCTGAAACCCTAAATGAAATTGCATGATTAAATATAAAAATAAAAAAGGATTCACCAATTGATGAATCCTTTTAAATATATTATTCTAATGAATTAGAAACGCTCAATTTGAGAGAAAAAGAAATTTGCTTCGATATTTGCATTTTCGTCGCTATCAGAACCGTGAACGGCATTAGCAGCAATAGATTTAGCAAATAATTTACGAATCGTTCCTTCGTCAGCTTTAGTTGGATCAGTTGCACCAATTAAAGTTCTGTATTCTGCAACAGCATTTGTTTTTTCTAAAACAGCTGCTACAATTGGTCCGCCACTCATATAACTTACTAATTCGCCATAAAAAGGACGCTCTTTGTGAACTTCATAAAATTTACCCGCTGTTTCAGCGCTTAATTTCATGTATTTCATAGCTACAATTTTAAAACCTGATTGGTTTATTTTCGCTAAAATTGGTCCGATGTTGTTAGCCTCAACTGCATCGGGCTTAATCATTGTAAATGTGATATTTCCTGCCATTATATTTTTTTTAGGCTGCAAAGATACAAATATTGTGTTTATATCAAATAGCCAATTTAATCTATTTATAGGAACACGGATTTAACAGATATAGCAGATTGCACGGATAATTAAAATCTGTGAATATCCGCAAAATCCGTTTTATCTGCGTTCCTATTAGTTTCTATACTAATCATTAATTTATAAACTCAATAAAAACCTTAAATTTACATCATGCAAAAAGACTCCTTTCCTAAATTCAAAGCTTTAATTAAAAAATCAAACAATATTGTAATTGTAACCCACTATAATCCTGACGGCGATGCGATGGGCTCTTCATTAGCGCTTTATAATTATTTAATTAAAGTTGGTAAAAGTGTCACAGTTATTACACCTAACGATTATCCGGAGTTTTTACGTTGGTTACCTGGAAATAAAAAAGTAGTTGAATTTAATACCAATCAAAAAAAAGCGGCGACTATTATATCTAAAAGTGATTTAATCTTTACGCTAGATTTTAATAATTATTCGCGCTTAGAAGGCTTAGGAGAATTATTACAAAACTCTACTTCTAAAAAAATATTAATCGATCATCACCAACAACCTGATACTTATGCTACTCTCATGTTTCATGATGTAAAAGCTTGTTCTACCTGCGAATTAGTGCATGAATTTATTGTTGGCTTAGGTGGCAAAAAATTAATTGATAAAAATATTGCCGCTTGTTTATATACTGGTATTATGACGGATACTGGCTCGTTCCGCTTTGATAGCGTGACACCAAAAACACACTTGATATTAGCCGATTTATTAGCTACAGGTTTAACTCCTAGCGACATTCATTCTGCTATTTACGATACCTACAGCGAAAGTCGTGTAAAATTATTAGGCTATTGCTTAACCGAAAAAATGGTAGTGATTCCCGAATTACAAACTGCTTACATGGCTTTATCTGAAGCTGAATTAAAGAGATTTAATAACCAAAAAGGAGATACCGAAGGTATTGTGAATTATCCTTTCTCTATAAAAGGAATTACCTTTTGCGCATTTTTTAGTGAGGGCGAAGGCAAAATAAAAATTTCTTTCCGAAGCAAAGGCAAGTTTGATGTTAACCAATTTGCTCGTAAACACTTTAATGGCGGCGGACATATCAACGCTGCTGGTGGAAGAGGAAACGTAACCGATTTACAAAAAACAGTTCAAGAATTTTTAGCTTTATTACCTGTTTACAAGAAAGAAATTATAAAGAAGTAAACAATTGGAACGCGGATAAAGCCGATGAAACAGATTTTCACTGATTTATTATTTAAATGAATTGAAAACATCTGCGTAAATCCGCTTAATCCGTCAAATCTGTGTTCCTATTAAACTACTCTTTAATAAACTTCACTTTAGCTACTGCCCCACTTTGTGTTTTTACAGTTAAAAAGTAAATACCAGTTGTTAAGTTCTCAACCGAAATAAAATTTGTTTCAGTGGCTTCTGATAAAACGACTTTACCTAAAACATCGGTCACTTTAATACTTACAGAGGTTTCATTCTCTAAAATAAAATGTAATGTTGTATTTGCAGGATTTGGATACAATTTTAAAGAATTTGCCAATGCCTCGTTTTCGTCAATAGAAGTTTGCATAGACAAAGTATATTTATTAAAAAATCGCCAAATTTCTTTGGAGGCATTGATATCTAAATTAGTACCCACCCCACCAAATGGAAAACCTGGCCAAGTATGCCCACCGTTGATGATTTTATACAATTCAACTGAACTACCTCCGGTTCCTCCATTATATTTATAATGTTCGGCCGTGCAACCGTCCGTTAAGCTAGTATTTGGTACGTTACTAAATGTTGGCGTAACATTACAATTATTTTTTGTTATCCAGTACTTCACAACCGAATCTATTGGCATCATATTTTGTGACATGTTTCCAAGGTACGGAACCGTTGCATCACTAGTACCATGAATTTGCATGACTGGCACTGGACGCATTGGATGACAATTAGAACCATATTGTGTAGTAAAAATACTACCCGTTACAGATGCAATTGCTGTAATTCTATTACTTAGTTCGCAAGCTAAAGTATGACTCATAAAGCCACCATTACTCATTCCTGTTGAGTAAACTCTGTTTAAATTAATATTATAAGTTAAATCCAACGAATCAATTAAAGCACTTAAAAAAGCAATATCATTTACTAAAGCTGATGACAAACCGGCATTCCAAAAGCGTTGGCCTGATGAATACGTTCCATTTGGAAACACCATTAAAAAATTAGCCGTATCAGCAATTGGCATAAAATTACTATACAATTGTTGTTGCTGAGCATTACTTGTATATCCATGCAAATTTAAAATTAATGGTCTGGCTGTTGTTCCATTGTAAATAGCAGGAACATATAAGCGGTAAGAGCGATACTGGCCACCAACATAAATACTGTCAATAACTGTAGTTTGTGCATTTACAGCAAATAAAGTTGAAATAAGAATCAGAGAAAGTAATTTTTTTTTCATCCAAGTAAATTAAAGTTTATGAAATCTAAATTAGCAAAAAATAGGCAATTAACAAGTCAAATAACTATTAATTTTCCATTAAAATCAGTACTTTCGTTCTCTTAAATTTAACATTTATGGCTAAATTCAAAAAACAAGATGCCCTTGATTACCACTCTCAAGGAAGACCCGGAAAAATTGAAGTAATTCCCACTAAACCATATAGCACGCAAAGAGACTTAACCCTTGCCTACTCACCTGGTGTTGCTGAGCCTTGCTTAGAAATAGAAAAAAACCAAGAAGACGCCTACAAATACACTGCTAAAGGAAACTTAGTAGCCGTTATTAGTAACGGAACAGCTGTTTTAGGATTAGGAGATATTGGCGCTTTGGCATCAAAACCAGTAATGGAAGGAAAAGGTTTATTGTTTAAAATATTTGCTGATATTGATGTATTTGATATTGAGGTAGACACAAAAAATATTGACGAGTTTGTAAACACCGTAAAAAATATTGCCTGTACCTTTGGTGGTATTAACCTAGAAGATATTAAAGCACCTGAGTGTTTTGAAATTGAACGTCGTTTAAAAGAAGAATTAAACATTCCTTTAATGCACGATGATCAGCATGGTACAGCTATTATTTCTTCGGCTGGTTTATTAAACGCGGTGGAGATTTCTGGCAAAAAAATGAGCGAAGTGAAGTTGGTAATTAACGGTGCTGGTGCTTCGGCTAACTCTTGTGCAAAAATGTACATTGCGGTTGGTGTGAAAAAAGAAAACATTTTAATGCTCGACAGTAAAGGGGTAATCAATAAAAACCGCACCGACTTAGACCAATACAAAACATTTTTTGCCTCTGATAACACTAAAGTAAATACATTAGAAGAAGCCATTAAAGGCGCTGATGTATTTGTTGGTTTATCAAAAGGAAATATCTTGTCGCAAGATATGGTTCGCTCGATGGCTAAAAACTGTATTGTGTTTGCCCTTGCTAACCCTACTCCCGAAATTAGTTATGAGGAAGCCATTGCTGTTCGTCCTGATATTATTATTGCAACAGGCCGTAGTGATCATCCTAACCAAGTAAACAACGTATTAGGATTTCCCTTTATTTTTAGAGGAGCTCTAGATGTGCGTGCTACTTGCATTAACGAAGAAATGAAATTAGCAGCCGCTTTAGCAATTGCCGCTTTAGCTAAAGAAAGTGTGCCTGATTATGTCAACTTAGCTTATGGTTCTAAAAACCTTGCTTTTGGTACAGAGTATATTATTCCGAAACCAATTGATAACCGTTTAATTTCTATCGTAAGTTCAGCAGTTGCAAAAGCAGCTATTGATAGTGGTGTTGCTAAACGTGTGATTACTGATTGGGATGCATATCGCACTGAATTAGATAACCGTTTAGGAAAAGATAACCGATTGATTAGAAGTTTAGCAAATAAAGCCAAATCAAATCCTAAGAGAGTTGTATTTACCGAAGCAGATACTTATAAAATTTTAAAAGCAGCACAGTTAGCAAAAGACGAAGGTATTGCTAAGCCTATTTTATTAGGTAATAAAGAACGTATTTTAGCTTTAATGGAAGAGAACCAAATTGATATGGGAGATACGCCTATTATTGATGCTTGGTTACCAGAAGAGGAAGCAAGACGTATAGAGTTTGGAGATATGTTGTGGAAAAAAAGACAACGTCGTGGTTTAACGCAATACGATGCTCGTAAATTAATGCGCGACCGTAATTACTTTGGTGCTATGATGGTGGAAACTGGCATGGCTGATGCTATGATTTCGGGATTAACTCGTAAATATGGTGCACCTATTAAACCAGCTTTAGATGTGATTGGAGTGCAAGATGGTGTTGGTCGCGTGGCTGGTTTGTATATGATGATTACCAAAAAAGGACCTTACTTTTTTGCAGATACCACCATGACAGAAAACCCAACCGCGCAACAGTTGGCTGATATTGCCGCATTAACTGCCAATACCATTAAACAATTTAATATTACACCTCGAATAGCCATGTTATCCTTTTCAAACTTTGGTTCTGCAGAAGGTGAAGTGCCAAAAAAAATGCAAGAAGCCACAAAAATTTTACATAAAAATTATCCAGGTTTAGTTGTAGATGGCGACATACAAGCCAACTTTGCGGTGAATAATGAATTATTAAAAGAACAGTTTCCGTTTAGTACTTTAATTGATAAAAATGTAAATACCTTTATATTCCCTAATTTAGCAGCTGGTAATATTGCTTATAAATTATTGCAAGAGCTTGGTGGAGCCGAAGCTATTGGCCCTGTGTTAATGGGATTAAAAAAACCAGTACACATTTTACAATTAGGAAGTTCGGTTCGTGAAATTGTAAACATGATTACCATTGCCGTAGTAGATGCTCAAAATAAGAAGTAAATTTCCATTAATTTAGACCAATGTCATTTATAAATAAATTATTATTTATATTAATTACAAAGGTTTCTTGGAAGATGTCTTTTCAAAATTAATATTGAACTCAGCTCTGCGGTTTAAAGCGTGTTCTTCTTCTGTACACATTTCAGGTTTGTAACAGTTATTTACAAAATTAGTAGCACCCATCGACTCTGTTGATATTCTGGAGCTATTAATGCCTTTGCTAATTAAATAATCCTTTACAGCTTTTGAGCGAGCAATCGATAGTCGCATATTTGTTTGCTCACTTCCTCTGCAATCGGCATAGGCTTTTACCTCTAGCGATGAAAAAGGATTATTTTTCATCACGTCTGCTAATTTATCTAATTGTAATTTTGAATCAGCAGTAATAGAAGCCTTTCCAAAATCATAATAAATCGCTTTTACGTCATAATCTGATTGATCCAAGGATAAATTATAATCTAAATTTAAATCAATTTTCTCAGGCAATTTACTGCCGGTTGGAACTTCTAATGTTTTAGGGAAATAACCATCTTTAGAAAACACCAAAATGTAATTTGAATTAGGTCGTAAATTTGCATTGAATTCACCTTTAGCATTTGTAAAGACAATAGTTTTTTTATTAGTTGCTTTGTCTGTAATGACTGCTTTAACTCCTTCAATACCTTTTTTGGTAATTCTATCGGTAACAACACCTAGTGCAGGACGGCCTTTTAGACGTAATGTAATATCCAATGGATCGTTTGGATTCCAGTTTTGTCCTGTATAAATATTTTCATCACCTTCATACTCACCTTTTGAAGCTACTATCTGATAGTTTTTATCTTTTACCAAAGCGAATTTGTAATTCCCATCTTTATCAGTAGTAGTAACGGCCAATAAATTTCCATTTTCATCAAACAATTTTACTTCTACACCAGCTGCATTTTTTCCATTTTGATCTTTTATTTTCCCAAACACTTCTGTTTTTGGTTTTAATAAAATATCGGTGTTAGACATTGTATCGTAATCCTTATCAGTTTTTACAATGGCATTACCCATAAAATCGCCTTTTTCAGCAACAATGTTGTACGTTTTATCTTTCTCAAGCACTAACTGATAAAACCCATTTTCATCTGTTTTGGTTTCATAAATTAAATTTCCATTTTCGTCATAAACTTTAATAAAAGCATTTGCAGCAGGCGTTCCATCTTGATTCTTAACAATCCCTTGTGCTGTAGTTGCTGGTTTTAAATTTAGACTGAGTTCTTTATTAACGTTTAATCCCGTTTTGGTGGATACACTTTCTTTTGCTGCAAAACCTGGTTTTATTGCTACGACTTTATAATCTTTTTTATCATCCAAGTTAAATTTAAACTTACCAAACTCATTCGCTTTAATTGATGCAATTTCTTTTCCGTTTTCGTCAATTAATTTTACGGTGGAATTTGGAGAAATAGTAGCATCTTGATTCAAGACTTTTCCTTTTGCTAAAAGTTCGTCAATAGCATTTTTCACCAAATAAATATCATCATCGCCACTACCACCAAAACGATTAGAGGTAAAATAGCCATAGTTTTCATTATCATTATTTGCAACAAAACCAAAATCATCAGCAGAAGAATTATAAGGTTCTAAAAGAATTGTACTACTTGAAACAACACCATTATTAAAAGATGTTTTAAAGATATCTAAGCCACCAAAACCAATTTTTCCATTCGAAGAAAAATATAATGTATTGTCTTTGTAAATTACAGGAAAGTCTTCATCACCTTTTGTATTAATTTGTGCTCCTAAATTTTTTGGTGCACTCCAACTGTTTCCTTTTTTCTCAATCACATATAAATCAGATCCACCAAATCCACCTTTCATTTCTGAGGCAAAAATGATATACTTTCCATCATTGCTAATGGCGGGATGTCCTGCTAAAAATCCTTTATCAGTTCCTTCAATAATTAAAGGTTCTGAATTACTAATTGTTTTATTCGCAAAATCAATTTTTGCTTTATATAAAGTTGGATAACTTACATTTTTAACATCCCAACCTTTCACTAAATTTATTTTGGTAAAATATATTTCATTGTTTGTTCTGTCAACATCAAAAGCACCAATATGATAAGTTGTATCATGAGTAAAGGCAAATTGATTATTAACATCGATGTGATCTAAATGTGCATAAAACAAATGCATTAAAGGGCGTTCCGTTAAGCCATATTGTAATTGGTTTTGATCTTTAAAATCAGGAGATAATTTTAAATGCAAACGTTTTTTGTTTAAATCATCTTTTACTTCACCAACATATAAAACACCTTGCTGATAATTCTTTAATGAAAATTGTGCGACGGCTGAATTAATACTTGAGATATTAACTACTTTAACATTCTTATTTTCTTTGCTTTTTAAAGAAGGTAATTGGCTTATAGATGCGATGGCTAATTGATTGAAGTAATCTGTTGAATCGATCGAATTATAACCTGTTAAGTATTTTTTTGCTTTATCTAACTTACCAGTATTTTTTAGGCAAATACCGTAATATTTATAATTTATTGGATTGACATATTTAATTTTAACTACCTTTTCGTAAACACTAATAGCATTTACAAAATCTTTTTCGGTGAAGTAACAATATGCCAAACGGGTTAAATCTTCATCATTCAGATCATTTTCAGATACATTTTTGAAATAAGAAATAGCCTGACGGTATTCGTAAGAATCCATCATTTCGTAAGCCAAATTTCTTTGTGCACGAAACTGCAAGGTAAAAAACACTGCCAATAAAATAAAACACAAACTCCTCATAGAAATATATTTTTATTGAAACTATTTAGTTTTCAAAACTTGAATCTGCCGAATAAATACGGTTACGTTTTTGCCAAGGAGATTTATTTTTATTGTCTCTTAATTTTAAGGAAACAAATAATTCGTGTGAACCAGAGTTATACTTTTGCAACGCAGATAATGTATAATCATAAGAATATCCAAAAGTAAGTCTGTTCACTCGAACTCCTAAAAGAGCAGTAGCAGCATCACTTGTTCTATAAGAAAAACCAATCCAAAACATGTCTTTAAAAATAAATTGCAAATTAGCGTCAACTTGAGATGGAGCATTAAACATATGTCTGTATAAAACAGATGGCATAATTGCAAATTTTTCAGATACTTTAAATTTATATCCAGCATTTGCATAAATAGCTCTATTGATTTTTCCAGTAACAGGATTACTCACATCATACAAATCTTTTTTTGATTCAATTAAATTAAATGCTGTTATACCAACATTAAATTTTTCGCTAAACCATAATAATCCACAATTCAAATCAGGAATTAAACCGTACTGAGTAGAATTAGCAATGGTATTATCTCCACTAACTTCTGTTATTAAACGATCGCGCTTAATAACAAATTGAGAAAAATTAGGATTTAAACCCAAAGATATTTTCGACTTTTTAGTTACATTAAAAATATAACTAATAGCAGCTCCTACCCCACTTAAACGAGTTGGACCATAAGAATCATTAAAAAACATACCACCAATACCTACTCCTTTTCCTAAGTAAGTATGTCCTGATAAGGTTTGGCTAATTGGTGAACCGTCAATGCCCACCCATTGTCTTCTAAAACTCATACTAATGTTTGATGCATCTTTAGTCCCCGCAACAGCTGGATTAATAACGAAGTCATTAAACATATACTGACTATTTAACTGTAATTGCTGTGCATTTAAGTTTACTAAGAAACTGATAAATAGCAGACTGATTATATTTTTTTTCATAATATCCTAGTTTAAAAAATTATCTAACAATGGTTATGGTTCCTGTTTGCGTTTGATCATCATTATATTTAATGACGTAGTAGTATGTTCCAACAGGTAAATCATTACCTTGGTGTTTGCCATCCCACGCATGGATTGCATCTGTTTTGTCATATACATTTTGCCCCCATTTAGAATATACTTGTAATGAGGTATTTGTGTAAGCACTTAAATTCACGTTCCAAACATCATTTACACCATCACCATTTGGAGTAAAAGCATTTGGAACATTAATACAACCTAAATCATCAGTGATTACAATATCATTTAGTGTTGTTGAGCAACCTCTTCCATCAATAACAGTAACAGAATACGTTCCTGGGTTTACATAATTTATAATTGGAGTTGACTCTCCATTTGACCAAAAGTAATTATACAACCCACTTCCACCAGTAACTTTTAAATCTATTGTTACGCCACCATCTGTACAAGATTTTGTTTTAGTAGTGTATTGAGCAGCTAAATTACTTGGTGTAATAATTATATTTGAAGTTGCTGTAGCTACACAACCGTTAGATGCGGTATAGGAATAAATAATATTATGCGTTCCATATCCTGCAATAGATGGATTAAACATATTGGCACTTATGGCAGTACCAGAATAAGTACCTCCTTGAGGAATTCCATTGTTTAAAGCAAATGGCATTCCAATACCGCACATACTATCCATTGGTACTATATAAGCATAGGTTGTTAAAACTGTTACAGGTAAATTTGTGCAATCACTATTGCCACAAACACCACCTTCGCTTCTTACATAATATGTAGTATTAACTGTAGGCGAAACTACAATCGTACTTCCTGTACCTACTGAAGTTCCAGCACCACAAGAATTTTCATACCATTTCCATGAAGCGCCTGTTGATAAAGTACCTCCATTTATTGATAAAGTAGTATTACCACCTACACAGAAGTTATTATTGGATGATAGTATTGAAAGTGGCGCTGGTGAACCAGAATTAACATTTACCAAAACCTGAACGCAACTTGAATTTCCACATGCTCCTGTTCCTCTAACATAATATGTGGTTGAAGTAGTTGGAGTAACCTGTAATGTATCGCCAACACCTATTGCAACAGCGCCACAGCCTCCAGTGTACCATGTCCATGTATCGCCTGATGCTAAAACACCACCTGTTAAATATACTTTCGTCATGCTACCAGGACAAATAGAGTTTACCGTAACATTTGCTGAACTTGGAGCCTGAGAACCATTTCCTACATTAATAGTAATTGATTGACAAGTTGTGTTACCACATGTTCCTTCTGCTCTTACAAAATAAGTAGTTGTAACTGCTGGAGTCACATTAATAGATGCACCAGAACCAACATTTACACCACCGCAAGACCCAGTATACCATTGCCATTGTGCACCAGTTCCTAATGAACCTCCGTTAACATTCATATTTGTTCCATCGCCCAAACATAAATTAGTAGAAGTTGCTGCTACCGAAATTGGATTTGAAGACAGACTGTTAGTAATTATAGAAATGTTTGTACAAGATGAATTTCCACAAACCCCTCCTTCACTTCTAACGTAATAAGTTGTGTTAGCAGTTGGAGAAACAACAATTGTGCTACCTGTACCTATGGCTGCTCCTGTACCACAAGAATTTTCATACCAGGTCCAATTGGCGCCACTCACTAATGAACCTCCATTAGTTGTTAAAGTTGAACTACCACCAACACATACGTTATTGGTAGAAGATTGAACCGAAAGAGGTGCAATTGAACCTGAGTTTACATTTACTTGTATTTGGCGGCAAATAGTACTACCACATTGTCCAACACCCCTTACATAATATAAAGTTGATGAAGATGGCCACACTGCAAGTGTATCGCCTACTCCAACAGGAACAGCTCCACAACCACCAGTGTACCATACCCAAGTATCTCCACTTGCTAATGTTCCTCCATTAAAATATAATTTTGTTGTATCACTTGGACATATTGTACTTGCTGTAACACTTGCAGATGCTGGTGCTGATGAACCAGCGCCTACACTAATAGTAACTGTTTGACAAGTAGTGTTACCGCATGTTCCTTCTGCTCTCACAAAATAAGTAGTTGTTGTAGCAGGAGTAACATTAATTGAATTTCCTGAACCAACACTTACTCCACCGCAAGAACCTTGATACCACTGCCATTGAGCACCACTACCTAATGAACCACCATTAACACTCATATTAGTACCAACACCTAAACATACATTTGTAGAAGTTGCCGTTGCAGAAACAGGGTCAGTAGATAAACTACTTGTGTTAATAGCAATATTGGTACAAGCTGTATTTCCACAAGCTCCACCTTCACTTCTCACATAATAGGTTGTATTTACGGTTGGAGAAACAACGATGGCAGTTCCTGTTCCTACGGATGTTCCTGATCCGCAAGCATTTTCATACCACGCCCAATTAGTTCCACTTACTAAAGCCCCGCCATTTAAGGAAAGCGTTGTTGAACCACCAACACAAAAATTATTGGTAGTAGTCAAAACAGAAGTTGGAATTGTTGAAACAGGATTAACATTTAATGTTACTTGAGCGCAAGACGTATTTCCACAAGTTCCTTGGGCTCTAACATAATAAACTGTAGTTACTGAAGGAGACACAGTTAAAGTACTGCCACCACCAACGGTAACAACACCACAACCTCCTGTTGACCATACCCATGAATCACCTGAGGATAAAGTTCCACCAGTAATAGATAAAGTTGTTGATACTCCTGGACAAATTGAATTTGCTGAAACAGTTGCTGTTGTTGGAGGAACAGAAGTACCACCAACATTTACTGTAACTGATTGGCAAGTTGTATTACCACAAGCACTTTCGCCTCTAACAAAATAAGTTGTGGTTGTAGTTGGTGTCACATTTATAGATGCACCTGAACCAACGCTTGTACCACCGCAAGAACCTGAGTACCATTGCCATTGAGCGCCTGTTCCTAATGATCCACCATTAACATTAATATTAGTACCTAATCCTAAACAAATACTCGTCGACGTAGCAGATGCAGAACTAGGATCTGTTGATAAACTACTTGTTGAAATGGTAATATTGGCGCAATTCGAGTTTCCGCAAGTTCCTTCACCTCTCACATAATAAGTAGTAGTTGCCGTAACGTTTACACTACTTAATACACTTCCTGTTCCAATAGCTGAACCAGATCCACATCCACCAATATACCAGTTCCAGTTAGCACCTGTTCCTAACGTACCACCGCTTACCGCTAATGAAACAGTTCCTGTGCCACATACTGTAATACTTGAAGGTGTAATCGTTGTTGGATTACTAGTAATTTGATCAACTGTAATTGTAACTGTATTTGAATAAACAACTGGAGCTGTGCAGGTAGACGCTTGTCTTCTATAATAAGTTGTTGCTGTTAATGCAGGAGGCGAATAATTTGCAGAAGTAGCGCCTGGAACAATAGACCAAATAAGATTATCTGGTGATGATTCCCATTGGTATGCAGCGTAGGTTGAGGCAGATGTCACATTGGTTAATGCCGCAGGTGTTAAACCTGCACATAATGTTTGACTAGCCGTAACAGAACCTGGCACTATACTCACATATTCCCAATATACTTCTAAATCTGCACCATAACCATTTCCTGCATCTCTCATATAAGTCCCAACATTTGTAAATGTACATGGAGCAAAATTCATGAAAGTAATATTTGCAAAATTTCCTCTTACGCTATGAATATCGTCACTGTTAAATGTAGGAAAACTACAATTATCTGGAGTACAGTTACCACTGCATCCATCTTCCTCCCAGCATTCCATATCAGCGTTAACAACGGTTGCCGAAATATTGGTAAAATTTGCAATTAAAAAGGGAGTAAAATCATTTACTAAACCACATGCTCTCGAATCTCTTGAAATAGTGTTACCTCCGCAGGTTGCAACGGCTCCTGTGTATTGAGTATAATTTGCGCCTGAGTGTCCACCCCATAATCTCCATCTAGGATCAGGTTGATCGCCTAGAACACCATCATTTCCACAATCGTAATTATGTCTTAGTCCAGATACACGTAGTTGAACATTAACATTTTGAGAGAATAAGTTTGAAAATGCAATAAGTGCCATTCCAAACCAAAGTAATTTAATGTTTTTCATTCTTAAGATATTTTTTGGTAAAAGTATTCGAAGTACAATTTTTATATGATAATGAAACTTTAAGAAAACGTTAAAAAGATACAACTAGATTACCTAAACATTAACAAATGAAATTATAAGCATGATTACATGTGGTATAAAAAGTTTGATAGGTTATAATTAAAAAAACTATTTACAATTGGTGGCCGAGCCGACGCGAAGTCACCAATTATCTTATTTCTTAAACTCTACTTTCATTTCTACACGACGGTTTTTCTGACGACCTTCTGGTGTATTATTATCAGCAATTGGCACTGCTTGTCCAAACCACTCAGCAATTACTTTATCAACTTTTACGCCTTTGCTTACTAAGTATTTTTTAACTGCTTTCGAACGTTTTTCAGAAAGCATCAAGTTCTTAGTTGGGTCACCTTGGTTATCTGTATGTCCAGATAATTTCAATGTCCAATCAGCCGCATGTTGTTTCATTAAATTTGCTAAGTCGTTTAACGATGGTAATGATATTGGCTTGATAATGTCTTTACCAGTTGCAAACTCTAGGCTAGAGAAAGCACGCTCAAGAATTTTTTGCTCTTCTACTTTTAATGCCGGAGCTGGAGGGCATCCTTTTAACTCTTTTAAACCTGGAGTTGTAGGGCAATCATCTTCTCTATCCACTACTCCATCTTTATCTGTATCAATCCAAGGGCAACCTTTATTTTCAACTGCACCAACAACATCAGGGCAATTATCATCTTTATCTAGCACGGTATCTCCATCTCTATCAGGGCAACCTTTAAATTCTTTAGGTCCAGCAACATCAGGACAAGCATCATATTTATCTGGTGTTTTATCACCATCTCTATCTGGGCATCCTAAAAACTCAGCTAAACCAGCATCATCTGGACACTCATCTTCTTTGTCCATAATTTTATCCCCATCTTTATCTGGGCATCCTCTAAATTCAACTAAGCCTTTATCATCTGGGCACATATCATCTAAGTCGGTAATGCCATCTAAATCTTTATCAGGACAACCTTGCATCTCTTTAGATCCTGCAACCTCTGGGCATTTATCTTCGTTATCCTGAATATGATCACCATCTTTATCAGGACAACCCATAAACTCCCAAGTTCCAGGTATGTCTTTACACTTATCTTTTTTATTGGAAACGGCATCTTTATCTCTATCTTTTAGTTTACCATAAGGGATTGGCAATTTCAACATGGCATAAATATCAGCTCCATAAATGGTTTTTTGTCCTACTAACGGCGCTAAGTTTGACGAACCCACCACTATTGGCCCTAACCTCACAGCAGCACCAGCTCTAAAACCATCTAAGAAGTTATATTGCACTGGGATAAAAATACCTGCCCACTTCCAATCATAACGCGGTGTTAAAGTAATGCTGCTAATATCATGCACTTTTGTATCGTTATTTTTAAACTGCATCGCAATAAATGGTGTTAAGTTTATATAAAAATCCTTCCAAACTTGATAATCAATTTGAGCACTGATTGCAGTTGGTAAATTCATTTTATAGCTTGATGCTCCCCCAGTACCATTAAATCTACCCTTTAAAGTATCATCAAATTCGCCTACAGAAGCAGGATCGATTGGTCTTAAATTCCATAAAGATATATCAGCTGTAAAATCTCCGCTAGTGCTTCCTTTTTTAAACTTAATGGAGCCTATGTCAGTCACTGATAATCCAACTTTTAATTTGTATTTATTTTTATCGTTACGCCATAAATCTTTTTCTCCATCCATATCGTATTTAAATTTCTTATAATCGGGGCGCCATTCGTATACTACACCAAAATCGAAACCAATACCAGGATAAGATTGACTATAATCAAACACTTTTGTTCCAGTATTGCTTTCACCCAGTTTAATATCTTTAAAAGTTAAATTATCAGAGTGACCATATTTTACATCCGAACTAAAAATGCTTAAAGTATCACTTGTGAAAACATCATATTCTAAATCTTTAATAAACATATAAGCCGATTGAATACCTTGTAATAATTTTACAGTAACTCCACCTTTAAAATAGTGCTCATTATCATCTTTAAATACATGTGCATAAGTTAAACCATATTCAGCCCAAGTCATTTCTTGAATACTTAAATTTTTATTTTTAAGTCTTGTAATCCACAAACTAGGATATTGAAATTCAGAATAAGCAAGTTTTGCTAAATCAGGAGAAATCCCATCAATATTTACATAATTTCTTACACCAGAAGATAAGGCTATGGCATTTTTACGATTTAACGGAATCATAAATGAAGGACCTGTAATTCTATTACTAAAATAGATACTTTTGTCTTTACCGTTCATACGTTCTGTTAAATATTTATCAGCAAAAAACTCATCGTCAAATGCTGGTAAGGTTGTTTTACCATCTGCGTCTTTTGCTCTTTTAAAAGCGCTACGGTCAATTCCAATATAATTGTTGTAAGCAGCAACATTAATACCTACTAGGTTCATGTCAAATTTCATACGACCATCCACAATACTTGCAGGCTGCTGATAGACCCCTGTTACACCTGCATAATTACTTTGATTAAATCCCACAAAATCTTGAGATTGAGCAAAATAACTAAAAGACAAAGCAGCAAAAAGTAATAATTTCTTCATAGAGAGATTTTTGTTTAGATCTCAAAAGTAAGACATTCTGTTTAATATTGGCTAAAATTCAAAAAATATTACGGTATAATTAACAAAAGTCACGGCAAAAGCCTCTCAATACATTCCAATTTAGTATCTTTGCCCTTTGTTACCGAGAAAAAATTATGTTAGATAAATTAGAAGAAATTAAAAGAAGATATAACGACGTTGAAGCAAAATTAGGCGATCCTAGTGTTATTGCCGATATGCGCCTATTTAAAAAATTGAATATTGAATACAAAGGTTTGCAACCTGTAGTGGAAGCTTATTACAAATACAAACAAATTACTGATAATATTAATGGTGCCAAAGAAGTATTAGCAACTGAAAAGGATAAAGACTTTTTGGATATGGCTAAAGCTGAATTAGAAGAAAATCGTGCTGCTGAAGAGAAATTACAGGAAGAAGTTCGTGTGATGTTAATTCCTAAAGATCCTGAAGATGCAAAAAATTGCACCATGGAAATTAGAGGAGGAACGGGTGGCGATGAAGCGGCGATTTTTGCGGGAGATTTATTTGATATGTACCGTCGTTATTGCGAAATTAAAGGTTTTCAGTTAGAAGTGATTGATGAAAGCCCCGGTTCGATGGGCGGTTACAAAGAAGTTGTATTTAACGTGAAAGGTGATAACGCATTTGGTACCATGAAGTTTGAAAGTGGTGTGCATCGTGTGCAACGTGTGCCAGCTACCGAAGCTGCTGGACGTGTGCATACATCAGCTGCAACTGTTGCCGTTTTACCGGAAGCCGAAGAATGGGATATTGAAATTAAACCAGCAGATATTGAAATGGCAACTGCGCGAAGCGGTGGAGCTGGCGGACAAAATGTAAATAAAGTAGAGTCGAAAGTAATTTTAACTCACAAGCCATCAGGCATTGTAGTAACTTGCCAAACACAACGTAACCAATTAGGTAACCGCGAAAAAGCAATGGAAATGCTACGTTCCAAATTATACGATTTAGAATACCAAAAACGATTAGCAGATACTACAAGTCGCCGTAAAAGTATGGTAAGTACAGGTGATCGTTCTGAAAAAATTAGAACATATAACTACCCGCAAAACCGCATTACAGATCATCGCATTGGACTAACGTTATACAACTTAACTGACTTTACAAACGGTTACATACAACAAATGATTGATGCCTTGCAGTTTGCCGAAAATGCAGAGCGATTGAAAGAAGGAGGATTATAGAACCGATTAAAGATAAAAGACATAAGATAAAAGATTGGTAAATTTGAAAAACGATCTTTAATCTTTAATCTTGCTTCTTTAATCTATTAATTGAATTAAACTTATGACACGAGCAGAATTGATAAACGAGATTAAAACTAAAAAAACATTTTTATGTGTTGGTTTAGATCCGGATGTAGATAAAATCCCTCAATTTTTATTAGAAGAAGAGGATCCTATTTTTGAATTCAATCGTCAAATTGTTGATGCAACTGCTGAATACTGTGTTGCTTTTAAACCTAATACTGCTTTTTATGAAGCTTATGGTTTAAGTGGAATGACAAGCTTAGAAAAAACCATTAAATACATTAAACAAGAATATCCAAACCATTTTTTAATTGCTGATGCTAAGCGCGGCGACATAGGCAATACATCAAGTATGTATGCCAAAGCATTTTTTAAACGTTTACACGCTGATGCCATTACTGTTGCTCCATACATGGGAAGCGATTCGGTAAAACCTTTTTTACAATTTGAGGGTAAATGGGCTATTGTTTTAGGGTTAACATCAAACGAAGGCGCTAAAGATTTTCAGTTAGATGAAGGAAAAACAGAAGCCTTATATCAACATGTATTAAGAACATCTAGTCAGTGGGGAACTACTGAAAATATGATGTATGTAATTGGTGCTACCAAAGCACAAATGTTTGATGATGTAAGACGTATTATACCAAATCACTTTTTATTGGTACCAGGTGTGGGTGCACAAGGCGGTAGTTTAGCCGAAGTATGCAAACATGGCTTAATTAAAAATGATATTGGTTTGTTAATCAACTCATCTCGCGCTATTATTTACGCATCAAACGGAGAAGACTTTGCTGAGGCGGCTGGTTTAGAAGCCAAAAAAATAGCCGATGAAATGAAAGCGTATTTTTAATGTCACCCTGAACTTGTTTCAGGGTCTCCTATAATTTAAAACAAATATTAAGGAGCTGATCCACCAGCTGGCGAATCAGCATAACTGTAGCTACTTATTATTTCTTCGCAGGCTCATCATCATCTTTATACTTATCGTAATCCAACTTATTACCCCAAAAATTCATTTGTTGTTTAATCCAAGCTTTTCTTCCTGATATATAACCATTAGCAGGATTTGCCTTATATCGTAATGGATTTGGCAGAATAGCAGCAATGGCAGCTGCTTCATCTTTACTTAATTTTTTAGCTGATTTATGAAACCAATGTTGAGCAGCCGCTTCGGCACCATAAATACCATTGCCCATTTCAATACTATTTAAATACACTTCCATTATTCGCTCTTTACTCCAAAATACTTCAATTAATAAAGTAAACCACAATTCCAATCCTTTGCGTAAGTAGCTCCTACCCTGCCATAAAAACACATTTTTAGCAGTTTGTTGAGTAATGGTACTTCCTCCTCTTACTCGTTTTCCTTTTTCATTTTCTTTCATCGCTTTTTGTATAGCTCCCCAATCTACCCCAAAATGTTTTAAGTAATTTTGATCTTCACTACAAACTACTGCCAATTGTAATTTAGGAGAAATCTCTTCTAAAGGAACCCAATCATGTTCCATAATTACACCTTTATCATTTTTTAATTGTTCAACATCTCTAATCAACATTAAAGGTGTTATGGGAACTGGAACCCATCTATAAATAAAAACCGATACAATGGATACAACAAAAAATGCAAGGCATGTTTTCCAAAGTATAGTCCATATTCTTCCTAGTAATTTTCTCATAAAAGAGTAAAACTATTGTATTATTTAGCTTAAGTTTACGCACCATAAAGATTTTAACAACATCCAATTTTTAATAACATGACTAAAAAAACTACCTACATTATATTAGCAATCGCAATTCTTGGCATTATTGGAATGTACTTTTACAATAAATATAATGTGGCGCCATCTATTCAAGTTGATAAACTCGAAATTTTGAATGAGGACACAACTAAATTTGAGATAAGCTCTTTAAAAGGCAAAAAAGTGATTATTAGTTTTTATGCCTCTTGGTGTCCTAATTGCCTTGAAGAACTTGAGATTTTGAATTCAATTAAAAATGAAAAACTAAATGACATTGAAATACTTGCCATAACAGATGAAAGTTTGGAAAAACTGACTTCATTTAAAAATAAAAAACAATATCCTTTTACATTTTTAAAACTTAATGCTTCGTTTCCCGAAATAGGAATTGCGTCTATACCAACCACCTATTTACTAAATACAAAAGGCGAAATTGTTTATAACAAAGTTGGATACATCCAATGGGACGATGAATCGAATTTAAATCACTTAAAAAGTTTGATGGAATAAGTTAAAATATTGTTCGTTCACTAATAATTCAATATATTTAAAGTCTATTTTTTATAACGATTATGACAAAAATTAAATTTGGTACTGACGGCTGGAGAGCTATTATAGCGCAAGAATTTACAGTTGAAAATGTAGCTCGTGTTACAGAAGCTACAGCTATTTGGTTAAAGAAAAACTTCGAAAACCCTACTGTTGTTTTGGGTCACGATTGCCGTTTTGCTGGCGAATTATTTGCACATACTGCTGCTAAAGTATTAGTATCACATCATATTAAAGTTTTTTTAGCAAAAGATTTTGTAAGTACTCCTATGATTTCGTTAGGAACTGTGCGTCATAAAGCAAGTGTTGGTATTATTATTACGGCATCTCACAATCCACCTTCATACAATGGTTTTAAATTAAAAGGCTATTATGGTGGACCTTTAGGCCCTGAAAAAGTTCAAGAAATTGAAGATATTATCCCAGAGAAAGCTAATCAAAATTTTGAAACTATCGATTTAAAAGATGCTGAAACAAAAGGCTTAGTTGAAATCACAGCATTAGAAGACATGTATGTAAAACATGTAGAAGCTAATTTTGATTTAGCAGCCATTAAAAATTCTGGACTTAAGTTTGCTTACGATAGTATGTACGGTGCAGGGCAACGCGTTATGTTTCGTTTATTTCCAGAAATTATTCATTTGCATAACGACCATAATCCTAGTTTTAAAGGACAAGCACCTGAGCCTATTCATAAAAATTTAACGGAGTTTTCAAACTTAATTAAAAACGCTGGTGATATTGATTGTGGTTTAGTTACAGATGGAGATGCTGATAGAATTGGGCTTTACGACAATAAAGGGAATTTTGTAGATTCTCATCACATCATTTTACTTTTGATTCATTACCTAAAAAAATACAAAGGTATGGATGGAAAAGTAGCTACTGCTTTTAGTTCTACTGTTAAAATTAAAAACATGTGCGACCATTACAACTTACCTTTAGATGTTGTAAAAATTGGTTTCAAATACATTTGTAATATTATGATTACCGAAGATGTATTAGTTGGTGGTGAAGAAAGTGGCGGAATTGCTATTAAAGGTCATATTCCTGAGCGTGACGGTATTTGGATGGGCTTAGTATTATGGGAATTTATGGCAAAAACTGGCAAAAGCTTAACTCAACTAATTGATGAAGTATACGCTATTACAGGAACTTTTTCTTTTGAAAGAAATGACCTTACTATTACTGAAGAACTAAAAAATAAAATTGTAGATAATTGTAAGAATAATGTTTACAAGGAGTTTGGTAAATATAAAGTGCAACGTTTAGATGATTTAGATGGTTTTAAATTTTTCTTTGATGATAATACTTGGACTATGATTCGCGCGTCGGGAACTGAACCTGTTTTAAGAACTTATGCTGAGGCTGCTACTAAAGACAAAGCTTTTGATATTTTAGCAGATGTAAAAAAAGTATTATTAGGTTAATCTTAAATGAAAAAAATATCTATTTTATTATTTATTATATGGTTTGAAAATGGTTTGCTATCGCAAACCATTTCTGTTGAAACTAAAATTGGTAAGAGTAAAACAAACTACACCTTCATTAAAAAAAATAATTGTAAAATTTCATTTGAAACTAAACGACCAAATAATAAAGATCAAAACATTTTAGCGTGCATTCCTGCAGCCTTTACAAATTTAAATAATTTAAAAGTTGATGGAATTTATAGTGTTAATGGAATTGTTGGAAATAGAGATGTCATTAACCAAACTTTGGGCGGAGTTTTTTATATAGAGAATAATTCATGTAAAATTTTTCAATCAAAAAAAGGGAAATTATTCAATGATAGTTTATTAACTATTGTCAAGACTCAAAAAGCATCTCTATTTCAGCAAATTCAATGCATTGAAAATGGTACAGCTGCAAAATTTAAGGATAAAAAACTATATCAAAGAAGGGGCATTGCTATTTTAAATGACAATTCTATTGCTATCATTGAAAGTGAACAAGCTATTACTTTAGAAGTATTTTCAAAGGATTTAGTTTTATTGAATGTAAAGCAGTTAATTTATACTGATATGGGAGCTTGGGATGAAGGTTGGTATAGAAATCCGTTGCATAATGTGCTAATAAAAATAGGTAAAGATTTATCTCAAACAGATAAACAAAGTAATTGGATTGTATTTAAAAAATAATTTTTAAAATCCTCGTAAACACATCAAAATCAATTACTTTAACTATTATATTTTTCATTATAATTTAGTTATTTATCCTTTTTTTAAACAAAAATTCACTAAGTTTGTCGTGAATTAAAACATGACGCTAGAAAGTAACATAAAAGCAGCTATTAGAGATGTTCCGGACTTTCCAAAACCAGGAATAATGTTCAAGGACATAACTCCTGTGTTCGAAAATCAAGCACTTTGTAATGAAATAGTTGATGGTTTTATTGACACTATTTCTGTTAAACCAGATGCTATTGTTGGTATTGAAAGCAGAGGTTTTTTATTCGGTATTTTGTTAGCAAACAAATTGAACATTCCGTTTGTTTTAATTAGAAAAGCAGGTAAATTGCCTTACAAAACAATTAGCTACGAATACGAATTAGAATACGGAACTGCTAAAATTGAAATGCACACAGATAGCTTAAAAAAAGGTTGGAACGTGATGATTCATGACGATTTACTAGCAACTGGAGGAACAGCTGAAGCAGCAGCCCACTTAGTAAAACAACAAGGTGCCAATGTAAGCGGCTTTACTTTCGTAGTAGGATTAGAATTTTTAAACGGAAAACAAAAATTAAATATACACTCAAACAATATCACATGTCTAGCGCAGTATTAGAAAACACTATTGGAATGAATTTCCAATTAAACGAAAATCAAAACGCCATTGCGGATATGATTCGCAAGTTTGGTAAAGAAAACATCTATCCAAATATGATGGAATGGGACGAAGCTCAATTTTTCCCAGTAGACGTATTTAAAAAATTAGGCGAATTAGGTTTAATGGGAGTTTTAGTTCCTGAAGAGTACGGCGGTTCTGGATTATCATACACCGAATACGTTACAGCAATTATTGAATTAAGTAAAATTTGTGGTTCTATAGGTTTATCTATGGCTGCTCACAACTCTTTGTGTACCGGTCATATTTTAGCTTTTGGTAATGATGCACAAAAAGCAAAATATTTACCAAAATTAGCTACGGCTGAATGGATTGGTGCTTGGGGTTTAACAGAAACAGGTACAGGATCTGATGCTGGTGGAATGGCAACTACTGCTGTTAAAGATGGCGACTTTTATGTATTAAATGGTTCTAAAAACTTTATTACGCATGCTATTACAGGTAACGTAGCAGTTGTTATTGCTCGTACTGGTGAAAAAGGCGATAGCCATGGCATGAGTGCATTTATTATTGAAAAAGGAACACCTGGATTTAAATCAGGTAAAAAAGAAAATAAATTAGGAATGCGTGCCAGCGAAACAGCTGAATTAATTTTTGATAACTGCAGAGTTCACAAAGATCAAATGATGGGTAAAGAAGGTGATGGATTTATTCAAGCCATGAAAGTATTGGACGGTGGACGTATTTCGATTGCCGCATTAAGTTGTGGAATAGCTCGTGGCGCTTATGAATGTTCAGTAAAATATGCAAAAGAACGCGAACAATTTGGCAAACCAATTGCTCATTTTCAAGCTATAGGATTTAAATTAGCAGATATGGCAACTGAATTAGAAGCAGCTGAATTATTAACATTTAAAGCAGCTGATTTAAAAAATCGTCATCAAAAAATGACTAAAGAAGGTGCTTTTGCAAAATACTACGCCTCTGAAGTATGTGTTAGAAATGCAAACGAAGCTGTTCAAATTTTTGGAGGATACGGATTTACAAAAGACTTCCCCGCTGAAAAGTATTACCGCGATAGTAAATTATGTACTATTGGTGAAGGAACAAGCGAAATTCAAAAATTAGTTATTAGTAGAGAACTATTGAGAGATTAATATTTAATTAAATCAATATAAAAATTGCCCGATACACATCGGGCAATTTTTTTTGTATATAATCGTTTCTTAGAATGATATCTACAGAAAAAATCATCTTATTATCTTGTTTCTTTATTTCTCAACTAAAAGCACAAACAGATACGTTAATTACACTTAGTGGAAAAAAAGAACCTGTAATTATTACGGAAATAACTACATCAGAAGTAATTTATAAACTGCCGAATAAAATAGATTTACCCCTAATTCACTTCAGAAGAAATCAGTTGTCACAAATTATATTTAAGGATGGTACTAGTATTAATCCTAAATTCAAAAGTATCAACCCTTATGATAAAATAGAATATCCAAAAGCCAAGACAATTATCTATTTTACGCCAACTAAACTTTTTCAAAACCACATTGCATTTGCATACGAGTATATCTTTCGGAAAAATATTGTAGGAATAAGAATCCCAGCCAGCGTTAGCTTTATGGATGCTTACACATTAAAACCTCAAGGTGCATTTTTGCACCGAACAGATATTCATCGAACATTTACCACAGGTATTGATATTAATTTTTATCCTCTTCGGCTAGGCAAAATAAAGTATGTAACTGGCATTGGATTTCAATTCGCACAATTCGCCTACCGTTATTATCCTAACTATTTTGGTTCCTATTATTTCAGAGAACCTAAAATTGGGACAGGAAATCACTATTCCTTTGTTATTAATAATGGCATTATTAGTCAAGTAACTAAACACCTTATTATTTGTGGAACAATAGGCACAGGATCTCAAATTGAAATAGGACCATATTACCAAACGGCAGGCCTTCGTTTAAACGCAACTATTAATATAGGCTATACATTTTAAAACAAAAAAGCTTCGCTAAATAGCGAAGCTTTTTACATAAAATTATTTTTACTACCAACCTAAAACCCAAGAGAAAATTAACGGGGCAACAATCGTTGCGTCACTTTCTACAATAAATTTAGGTGTATGAATATCTAATTTACCCCAAGTAATTTTTTCGTTTGGCACTGCTCCCGAATAGGAACCGTAAGAAGTTGTTGAATCTGAAATTTGACAGAAATAACTCCAGAAAGGCACATCATGCATTTCCATATCTTGATATAACATGGGTACAACGCAGATAGGAAAATCCCCAGCAATACCTCCTCCAATTTGAAAGAAGCCAACTCCTTTTCCACCGCTATTTTTTGGATACCAATCAGCTAACCAAGCCATATATTCAATACCGCTTTTCATGGTGCTAGCCTTAATTTCGCCTTTAATTACATAGGAAGCAAAAATATTACCCATTGTACTATCTTCCCAACCTGGAACAACGATAGGTAAGTTTTTTTCAGCTGCTGCTAACATCCAACTATCTTTTGGATCAATTTCGTAGTATTGCTTTAACTCACCACTTAATAAAATTTTGTACATATATTCATGTGGAAAATAACGCTCGCCTGCTGTATCAGCATCTTTCCAAATTTTATGAATGTGTTTTTGCAAACGACGAAAAGCTTCTTCTTCAGGAATACAAGTATCTGTAACACGGTTATAATGATTTTCTAATAAATCCCACTCTTCTTGAGGTGATAAATCACGGTAATTAGGAACACGTTTGTAGTGACTGTGAGCCACTAAGTTCATAATATCTTCTTCTAAGTTAGCACCAGTACAAGAGATAATGTCAATTTTACCTTGACGAATCATTTCTGCTAATGATTTACCTAATTCAGCTGTACTCATAGCACCAGCTAAAGTCACCATCATTTTACCACCTTCGGTTAAATGTGTTTCATAACCTTTAGCAGCATCTACTAAAGCAGCCGCGTTAAAATGTTTATAATGATGTTCTATAAATTTAGAAATTGGTCCTTTGTTTTCTGAAGTTGACATAGTTTATTTTTTAGGAGTCGCTAATTTAACACTTATAAATTAAAATATAGGTTTACAAAAAGTATTTATTTTAAAGATAATGTAAATAAAATATGACGTTTTTTTATGTAATAAAATCTAAATAATTAGAAGAATTTACAAAAGTGAATTTTGCATCGGGGTATGCTTTTATAAATAGTTCAGGGATTTTTTGTTTTGCATTTACACTCCATTTATATTTATAGGCATTTAATTTCCCATCTAATTCTTCAATACGATCAATCTCTTGTTTTGAATGTGTACACCAAAAATAGTCTGAGCAATGTATACCCATATATTCTATAAATTTTATACGTTCGTAATTTAAATAATTTTCCCAAAGCTGCCCAGTATCATCTCTTGTATCTAAATTATTAAAATTATTTATTAAGGCATTTCTAATACCGTTATCTAAAAAAAACCATTTACTTTTTTTGGTTATCTCATTGTCTAAATTTCTACTGAATCCTGTTATTTTTTTTATAATAAATACTTTGGAAAATAAATCAAGGTATTTTTCTACGGTATTTTTACTGATTTGTAATTCATTTCCAATACCTTCTAAAGATATTTCACTTCCTATTCTAAAAGCTAAAATTTTTAATAATTCAACTATTTTTTCGCGTTTTTTAATTCCTTCAAATGCTAATACATCTTTTAATAAATAGGAATTTACCTGTTCTTTTAGGTAATCTATTTTTTCTTGTTTGTTTTCTAAATGTTCTAACTCCGGATAAGAACCAAAAATTAAACGATCCTCTAATTTAGATTTTGTTTCCATATAATTTTCGGTTAGCGAAAACTCTAATTGAGCTAAAGGATATAAATGAAACGTTGTTTTGCGCCCAACTAAAGGCTCCCCTAATTTGTTATTTAAATCGAACACCGACGAGCCGGTAGCTATAATTTTTAAGTCATCAATACCATCAATCATTAATTTTAATTTAGCCCCAATATCTTGTATTTCTTGGGCTTCATCAATTATTAATAATTTTGTATTACCTAATAATCGTTTGTAGTTTGAAAGTGATTTAACGGCTAACGCATTAATGGTATCTATATCATCACCATTTAAAATTAATGGCTTTTCATCTATTTTTTTAAGTAATTGTTTTACTAGTTCAGTTTTGCCAACTCGCCTTGCGCCTGCTATAATAATTACTTTATTAGGCTTTAATTTGTTGAGTATAACTTGCTCTAAGTATCTTTGAATAAAGGCCATTTTTACAATTTATATACATATATAACTCTAAATTTTTAATTTCCGTCAGCTAAAACTCTATTTTTATATTAATTCCGTCAGTTAAATCACTAATTTTAATTAATTTCCGTCAGTTAAAATTCGTTTTTTGTATTAATTCCGTCAGTATGAGTTTTTATTCCATAAAAAAACCTCGCAAATTTGCGAGGTTTTTTTATGGAATAAAATGATTATTTCTAAATTAGAAATAGAAGTTTAAACGTAAAGTACCAGAACCACCAATTAAGTTATAAGTAGCTGAGTTAATTGCATTACGATCAGTATCAATTACAAAATTTCCACCACCATTAGTTGCATCTTTAGTTTTGATTTCTTTACGTTCTTGAGTTGAACCTGCTGCAGTTCCTGTTCCTTCAGCATCCCAAGTAGCTTTGTTTTTAGTATTTAATTGGTAACCAACTCCCCATCCAAATTCACCACCAATTGAAACTTTTGGAGCAACAAAATATTCAACGCCTACGAAAGCACGAACACCAACACCAATTCTACCGTTAGTTTTTCTTTTTAATGCACGAGCTGCATCAACTTGATTATAACCAGTGATTGCCGTAGTAACGTTTGTTGCATAAGCAGGATTAACAGCATTCCAATCTGTTGTATAAACTGTTGCGGTTCCATTACCATCTGCATCTAAATTTCCAATTGTTGCATCAGTAGTTTGAGTCAAAGCATTACCATATTTGAATGTTTCTCTAGTGTTACCACCCCAAACAAGTAAATCAGCACCATAAATACCTTGTAAACGAGTTTTACCACGACGTTTTTCTAAACCTACTCCTAAAACGATGTTACGAGTAGATGCTCTTCTTACATCAAATTTTTGTTCAGGAGCTTCTGATAAGGCAGCAACATCGCCTGTAGCAGGAGCAACGAATTCAGTAACCGCATTTTTGTTTTTTTGGTTGTTTAATCCAATACGAATAGTTGCACGGTATGCAGTATTAGCATCTTTCATTTTTTTACCAGTAATAGTTTGGTTTAAGCTGTAGTTATTCCAAGTTGGAGCAACGTTAGGTCCAGTTTTACCAAAAAAGTTACCAAAATAATTTAAAAAAGGAGTAGCATCAATACCTACTGACCATTCACCAGCTTCTGGCAAAAATGGTTCACCTTTTTTTGAAGTTAAATCTTGAGCAAATGCACCAGTTACACTGAATGCTAATGCTAATAAAGAGATTGATTTTTTCATAAATTGTTTTTTTAGTTTAATTTAATTGTTTTTTTACTTTATCTGATATTAAGTTGCAAACCAACATCAAATATTGTAGAACAAATGTAGGTATTAAAAATATAATACAAAATTCATCCAAAATTTATATTATAAACACTGAGAGGTTAATAATATAAATATTATCTAGGATTTATTTTGAAGCATTGGTACAAACTTAAATTTACCAAAGGCTTGTTTATTATACTCAGTGGCTGATTTTTTCACGATGACATTCATTACTTGCTCTTCACCTTCACCTAGTGGTATTACTAATATACCTCCAACAACTAATTGCGCTAATAATTCTTCTGGTATATAAGGAGCAGCAGCAGTAACAATAATTTTATCAAATGGCGCAAACTGAGGCATTCCTTTATACCCATCTCCATAAACCAATTTGGCACCCTTATAACCTAATAAGGGTAAAAACACTTTGGTTTTATCAAATAATTCCTTTTGACGCTCTATCGAATACACCTTTGCTCCCATTTCTAATAACACAGCTGTTTGATAACCGCAGCCTGTACCTATTTCTAGTACTTTCTCTCCTTTTACAATGTTTAGTTTTTCTGTTTGAAAAGCCACCGTAAATGGATGAGAAATAGTTTGTCCTGCTCCTATTTTCAATGCTTTATCCGAATAAGCATGATCTAATAAAGCAGGGCGTTCAGTAGATTGATCAAAAAATAAGTGGCGAGGAATTTTTAAAATAGAATTTAAAACTGCCTGACTGGTAATTCCCTTTTCTTTTAACTGTTCAACCAATCGTTTTCTTTTTCCTTGGTATAAATATTCGTCTTCTTTATTTGTATTAAGTAACATGTGATAAATCTAATTATAATAAACAATCCTGTTTTAATATAAAAAAATGATTTCTAACAATTAGTTTTTAATAGGTATTACATTTGTAAAAAAAGTTTTTAATGAACGTTGGAATTGTTGGATTAGGGCACTTAGGAAAAATTCACTTAAAATTATTGGGAGAAATTCCTCAATATTCTATTAAGGCCATTTATGATATTGATAAACAGGTTATTGATAGTTTAACTTATCAAAAAGACGTTACTGTATGCAATAATTATGATGAACTTTTGCAATTGTGCGAAGTGGTTTTAATTATTACACCTACTCCTACTCATTTTGAATTAGCGAGTAAAGCTATCAAAAAAGGGAAGCACGTTTTTATTGAAAAGCCAGCAACTGATAATCCAGATGATACTAAAGTTTTAATAAATTTAGCTAAAGAAGCAGGCGTTATTGTTCAAATTGGCCATGTAGAACGCTTTAATCCTGCGTTTACAGCGGCTAAAGACTATTTTGAAAACCCAACATTTATTGAAATAGAGCGATTAGCATGTTACAACTCCAGAGGGACAGATGTTTCGGTTGTATTAGATTTAATGATACACGACATTGATTTATTATTAAACTCCGTTAAAAGTAAAATCCGTAAAATATCAGCTTCAGGCGCTGCTATTATCAGCAAAACAAGCGATTGGGCCAAAGTGCGAATAGATTTTGATAATGGATGCGTCGCAAATTTAACTGCTAATCGCGTGTCGGTTAATAATGTGCGTAAAATGACTTTGTTTCAAAAAAACACCTTTATACATATTGATTTACTAAACAAAACAACTAACATTCAGAAGATTAATCCTATTACTTCTCATTCAAACCAAAAAGGTATAGTATTAAATCCTGGAATTGGGCTACAGCAATTTGAAATGCTTCAAAATCAACCTATTATTCATCCTATAAACGCTATTAAAACAGAGTTAGAGATTTTTTATAAGAGTATTGCCGAAAATTTTCCGTTAGCAGTTTCTTTGGCTGATGCTGAAATTGCACTACAAGTGGTAAAAGAAATTGAATTGCAGATCAATCCTCACAAAAAATAACCAAAAAAATAAATTATTTTTTTCCTTTCTTAATACAATAAGTGCTTTATATTTACGTTCTAATACCAATATGCGTCGATATTTACTGTACTTTTTACTGTTTTGTAACTTAATATTCTTTGTTTCTTGTAAAAAAGATAAGTTGAAAGCTCCCAAAGCATCGTTTTTGGTTGTTGATAATGCTTCGTTAAAAACAGTTGCCAGCCTTAATCAAGGCGTGAATAGTCACAAAATTGTTGATATTTGGTATTATGTAGACGGCGAATTTAAAGGTGTTTTTCCTGTAGGAAGCGTTATGCCAATAGTAGCTAATGGCAATGCTCAAATTACCTTATTTGCTGGTATAAAAAATAATGGAATTTCTTCTACCAGATTACCTTATGCGGTTTATAATTCTAAAACTTATAATTTAGCTATAGAGCCTGGAAAAACCTACACACTTTCGCCTGAATTTGAATACAATTCAACCGCATTTTTTTACTATGCGGATGGTTTAGATGGCTTTGGCACTGGTAGTTATTTCAATTCGGGTAATACAAATTGCCAATACACATTAGATCCAATCAAGGTATTTAGCGGTGCTGGTAGTATAATTATGACAATGACTGATGCTGTGCCTACCACTTCATTAGTTCAAGCCAATAGCTATTATTTACCTGATGGCGGTGCTACCATTTATGTGGAATTGGATTATAAATGCAATCAAGAATTTAATGTTGGTGTTATTGGAATAGGAACTGGTTTTCAAGATAAAAGAAATATTTTAACAGTTGCTCCATCTGACGAATGGAATCATATATATATTCAGCTAACTAGCACCGTTAGCACGCCTCCAACTTATGGAGCCTATAAAGTATTTATAGAAGCAACTAAAAATACAACTTCGCCTGAAATATATATAGATAACGTAAAACTCATATATCAATAAGTGAACAAGGCTCTACAAACATTTAAATACGTGTTTGCTGATTATATATCAGCTTGTTTAGCGTGGAGTTTATTTTACTTATATCGTAAATTTTACATTGAACCTGATAAATTTGGTGTTGATCCTGAAAAAGTTTTTGATAGACAATATGTTTTAGGGATGATTGTTTTGCCTTTAGTTTGGCTTTTGGCATACTACCTAACAGGGTTTTACAAAAACATTTATCGAAAATCGCGTATTAACGAATTAATGCAAACCATTGCTACATCCATTATTGGAGTAACTTTTATTTTCTTTTTTATTTTATTAGATGACTTTGTATCGAGTTATAAAGCCTATTACAAAGTATATACGGTTCTGTTTGCTCTACATTTTTTTATTACCGCTGTTTTCAGATTTATCTTATCTACCGTTACCAATCACAAAATTAATAATGGTACCATAGGCTTTAATACCGTTATTATTGGTAGCAATCAACGTGCATTAAAAATTTATGAAGAAATTACTTCTAGCCATAAATCATCTGGTAATAAATTTATTGGCTTTATTCACTTAGATGAAAAAAATGGTTTCTCGGAACAATTAAAACAACAATTACCTCATTTAGGTGAATATAAAGATTTAAAAGAAATTGTTCATACTCATCAAATTGAAGAAATTATTATTGCTATTGAATCCTGGGAACATGGTTACCTTGAAAAAATTATTAATGAATTAAATGATTTTGAAGCCATCATCAAAATCATTCCTGATATGTACGATATTTTATCTGGTCAGGTAAAAATGAATTCCATTTCAGATACCGCATTAATTGTTATCAATAAACAAGTAATGCCTAACTGGCAACAATCTGTAAAGCGGTTTATTGATGTGAGTGCCTCGGTGTTTGTATTAATTGCCTTTAGTTGGGTATATATTATTTTAATGATTTTGGTAAAATTGGATTCAAAAGGCCCTATATTTTTTAAACAAGAACGTATTGGAAAAGATGGTAAACCATTTTATATCATCAAATTTAGAACGATGTACACAGATGCCGAAAAACTAGGTCCTACTTTGTCGAAAGAAAATGACCCTCGTATTACCAAAATTGGTCGTTTTTTAAGAAAAGTACGTTTAGATGAAATTCCTCAATTTTATAATGTGATAATTGGCGATATGAGTTTGGTGGGACCACGCCCTGAACGTAAATTTTTTATTGATAAAATTGTAGTTCACGCACCACATTATGTGCATTTACACAGAGTAAGACCAGGTATTACTGGCTACGGACAAGTAAAATATGGCTATGCCGAAAACATTGAGCAAATGGTATCTCGTGTAAAATTCGATTTATTATACATCGAAAACATGAGCTTGATTATTGATTTTAAAATCTTAATTCACACGGTTTTAATTGTTGTTCAAGGAAGAGGAAAGTAATTTAAGATTTACGAACGACGAAGTCGGAATGACGATTTTAAAACTAAAAAAATCGTACTTCGTAAATCGCAACTCTTAATTCATAAATCGTACTTCACAAATCGTAATTTTTATTATATTCGTGACTGATTTTTAACATTAAACAAATGAAAGTATTAATTACAGGAGGCGCAGGTTTTATTGGCTCACACGTGGTGAGATTATTCGTCAACAAATATCCAAACTACAACATTGTTAACCTAGATAAATTAACCTACGCAGGTAACTTAGCTAACTTAACTGATATTGAAAATAAACCCAATTACACTTTTGTAAAAGGTGATATCGTTGATGCAACATTTATTAATAAACTTTTTGCTGATCACCAATTTAATGCTGTTATACATTTAGCTGCCGAAAGTCATGTGGATAGAAGTATCACTAATCCATTAGAGTTTGTTTACACGAACGTAATTGGTACGGTTAACTTATTAAACGCGGCTAAAGAATTACACAAAGCTGATCCTACTAAATTCACTAAATTTTATCATGTTTCAACTGATGAAGTTTATGGTTCTTTAGGAGACACTGGTTTGTTTACTGAAACGACGGCCTACGACCCACACAGTCCCTACTCTGCTTCTAAAGCAAGTTCCGACCACTTTGTAAGAGCTTATTTTGATACTTATAAATTACCCTGTGTGATTTCAAACTGTTCAAACAATTACGGGCCATTTCATTTTCCTGAAAAATTAATTCCACTTTGCATTAACAATATAAAAAACAACAAACCATTACCAATTTATGGTAAAGGCGAAAACGTGCGCGATTGGCTATTTGTTGAAGATCATGCTCGTGCTATTGATGTTATTTTTCATACAGCAGCCTTAGGTAGTACATACAATATTGGCGGACATAACGAATGGACGAACATTGATGTGATTCGTTTATTGTGCGATATGATGGATGAAAAATTAGGAAGAGCAAAAGGCACTAATCAAAAACTAATCACCTTTGTTACTGATAGAGCGGGGCACGATTTACGTTATGCGATTGATTCAACTAAGCTTCAAAAAGATTTAGGATGGAAACCGTCATTACAATTTGAAGAAGGTTTATCTAAAACGGTTGATTGGTATTTACAAAACGAAGAATGGTTAACCAACGTTACTTCTGGAGCATACGCTAACTATTACGAAAAACAATATCAATAGAATTACGAAGTGCGAATTACGGTTTTTGAAATAATATTAATTCGTAAATCGTACCTCGTAAATCCAAATTAATAAAATGGTTTTCAGCAGCATCACATTTTTAGTATATTTTTTACCAATCTTTTTATTGGCATATCACCTTACTCCCAATAAATACAAAAATGCCTGCATCCTTATTTTTAGTATTGTATTTTATGCTTGGGGTGGACCAAAATTTATCTTCGTTATTCTTGGTACAACCTTCTTAGATTATTTCTTGGTCAATAAAATGGCCGAAGCCAAAACATCCAAAGGCAAAAAGCAATTACTAGTTATTTCTTTATTAATGAATTTGGGCTTGTTGTTTTATTTCAAATATTCCAATTTCTTTATCGATAACATTAATACAGCTTTAGGAACAGTTGGTGTAAAAGAAATTACTTGGTTAAAAATTGCATTACCAATTGGTATATCGTTTTATACGTTTGAAAGTGTGACATATGTGGTAGATGTTTACAGAGGCATTCACAAACCTTTAAAAAACTTTTGGCACTACCAAACTTATATTTTATTGTTCCCTAAATTAATTGCAGGACCTATTGTTCGTTACCATGATATTGCCGACCAAATCACCAATCGCGAAAAAAATTATACACCTGATGTAAAATTAAGTGGCTTTTATACTTTTTGTATTGGCTTAGCTAAAAAAGTAATCATCGCTAACACTATTGGCATGCAAGCCGATGATGTATTTAAATTAGGTAGTGAACACATCGATACAGCTGCGGCTTGGGTTGGCGCCATTGCTTACACCTTTCAAATTTATTTTGACTTTAGTGGTTATAGCGATATGGCCATTGGTCTTTGTAAAATCATGGGGATTCGTTTACCAGAGAATTTCAATAATCCATATCTATCATCAAGCATTACAGAATTTTGGCGCCGTTGGCACATCACTTTAGGGACCTGGATGAAAAACTACTTATACATTCCGTTAGGTGGCAACAAAGTGGATTCAAATTTCAAACTGTATCGTAATTTATTTATTGTGTTTTTACTATCCGGTTTGTGGCATGGCGCAAGTTGGAACTTTATTATTTGGGGAGCTTTTCATGGATTGTTTTTAGTAATGGAACGTTTATTCTTATTAAAAGTGTATGACAAAACAGGGAAAATCATCTCTACCCTACTCACCTTTTTGATTGTGGTTGTTGGCTGGGTGTATTTTAGAGTAGAAGATTTAAGCCAGGCAAACCATATTGTAAAAACGATGTTTAGCTTTAATTTTGCTGATGGTAAATTTGCACTGCACAATGATTTTTATTTTTCATTAAGCTTAGCTATTTTCTTTTCATTCTTTGCTTTTATTCCCTTTACCAAAAACATTCAAACCAAAGTGTATGGCGAAAATCATACTGCGGTATCAAATACATTAATGCTATCTATGAGCGTTATTTTATTTTACGTGTCGCTCAGTTATATCGCTGCTTTAGATTTTAATCCATTTATTTATTTTAGATTTTAATTAAGGTATAAGGAGAAAGGTATAAGAGTTAAGGAAAAAAAATAGGTTTAAAAAATGAAAAGTAAACAGTTTAACATATTTGTTCTTGTTGCATTTACAGCACTTGCTTTTCCTATGGTAATGGGCTGGATAAAAAAAGACAATAAACCTAAACTAACAGGTATTGTAATTAATGATGTGAATCCTGATTCTTTATTAAAACAAGACAAAGGCTTATGGTTTAGCGGCGAGTATCAAACACTAAAAGATGATTACAATAATGATCATTGGGCTTTTAAAGAACTATACGTTCGCTTAAATAATCAATTATATTATAAAGCCTTTAATCAAATACGTGTGAACTCATTTGTATTAGGAAAAGACAACTATGTGTACAGCGAAGGATATATCTTCTCTGCTTTTGGTGATGATTATGTAGGTGAACAAAAAATTGTGACTAAGCTCCAAAAAGCAAAAGTCGTTCAAGACTCTTTAAAGAAAAAAGGCATTGACTTATTATTAGTATTTGCACCGGGTAAAGGCGAATACTGCATGGAGCAGATTGAAGATAAATACAAGCATCCTATTACACACACCAATTACCAAACCTATATTTCAAACTCAACTAAATTAGGTTTAAATGTATTAGACTTAAAAGCCTATTTTCAAAAATTAAAACCAACAACGCCATATCCTTTGTTTCCTAAGTTCGGTCATCATTGGAGTTATTATGGAGAGTGCTTATCAGTAGATACAATTATTGGACACATCGAAAAATTACACCATTGCGATATGCCTGATATTGTTTGGAATAAAATTGATGTGGTTGATACATCTCGCAGCCGCGATGCAGATGTACTAAAGAGCATGAACCTTTATAAAAATCCTGAACAAAATATGAAACTGGCTTATCCAGAAGTAATGTTTGAGCAAGATACTTTAAAAAATAAAACACGAGTATTAACGATTTCGGATAGTTATTGGTACGGCCCTGTTTATATGGGCGTGGGGCAAAACTGCTTTGCTGGCGGACAGTTTTGGTATTACTACAATAAAATAATTCCTAACCCAAGCCCTACCGAAAAAGTAGAAGTTTGGCAATTAGATTTAAAACAAAACATCGAAAGCAATCAAGTCATCATGTTACTATACTCTGATGGTAATTTACCAAGCTTTGCCAATACCTTTATTGAAGATGCTTACGAACTATACACCAATCCTACCGCTTACTATGCACGAGTAGCTAGAACAAAAAACATTAAGCAATTCGAAAAACAAATTAGAGAGAAGCCAGTGCTCCTAAAAAAATCCACTAAAAAATCTCAGGACTTACAAATCCCATTAGACTCTGCCATTAAGCTAGACGCTATGAAATTAGCGGGGGTTATTTAATGTTTTATATTTAGAAAAATAGTTTTATATTTAGTTGAAAAAAAGCGAGAGTTGCCTCCTGCCTTAGATGTTTTCACAACGGAATAATCCTTTTTGTGATTTAAATAGTAATCCAAGATCAATTATTCCATTCCTAAAAAATCACACAAAATGTGTGACACATTTTGTGTGATTATAAACAATTATGTTTACTCAAAAAAAACGAAGCCTCATTCCCTAAATCATATATTTTTCGTACTTTGGGTGTGATTAAAACTGACTCATGAAAAAAATTACACTACTACTTATATTCTTTATAAGTTTATCGAATAACTTTAAAGCACAAACCTATCCTAGTTTAAATATTAATTTATTAGCGCATTTAGCTCCAGAAACGGATGCAACAGGAAGCGACAACCGCAAATACTCAGGCTGTTGGGGTTGGTACCAAGCCACAAAAAATAAAGAATATGCCATTGTAGGCACTAGCAGTAAAACCTATTTTATTGATGTCACTAATCCTACAGCTCCAGTTATTTGTGATTCGGTTAAGGCTAAAAAAAATGGTTGTACTTGGCGCGAAATAAAAAATTATCAAAACTACTGTTATATTGTGAGCGACGATAATCCACCAAACACCTTTCAAATTGTGGATATGCAATATTTACCTGACTCAGTTCATGTCGTGCATAACGGTACTACTTATTTTGAACGCAGTCACACTATTTTTGTGGATCATGATAGATTATATTGCGGTGCACCAAAAGATGTGACTACTGGTTACGAATCGCCAATGCGAGTGTATAGTTTAGCAAATCCTGAAAACCCTGTATTATTAGCACGTTTAGAAGATGATATCAGCAACAACCAAATAGATTATGTGCATGATATGTTTGTTCGTAACGATACAATTTTTGCATCCACTGGTTGGAAAGGCTTACAAATATTAAAATTTGATACGGTAACCAATCATTTTTCCTTAATACAAACCTATGATGGCTATCCCTATGATGGCTATAATCATAGCTCATGGCAAACCGATAATAGAAAAACGATGGTGTTTGCAGACGAAGTACCAGCCTCATTACCCGCCAAAGTAATTGATGTGAGTGATTTAAATAATATTATGATCGTTGACACCATTAACTCTAATGCTTTAGCAACACCACACAATCCTTATATTGTTGGTAACAATTGGTGTTGGATAAGCACCTATCAAGATGGTATTTATTTGTACGACATTTCAAATCCTTCAAACACTACTGTCTATGGTTATTTTGATACACACCCACAACATGGCGTCAACGATAATTTTAGTACAAGCGCTTACAGAGGCAATTGGGGAGCTTACCCATACTTACCAAGTAAAATTATTATTGCTTGCGATATGCAAAACGGTATTTTTATTTTAGAAGGTGATGTAAATTATACAAACCCAGTAAGCGTTAAAGAAAATGTAAAACAACCCTCTACTTTTTCTGTGTATCCAAATCCTGCATCTAACGAAATCAATTTTTTAATTGCCAATCAATTTCACAAAACTATAACTTGTATAATCACTGATATGTTAGGAAAAGTAGTTTTAGAGAACAGCTTCATCATCAATGATGATTTTTATAAAACAGCCATTAATACTAATTCATTAAAAAACGGTTGTTATTTTGTGACTTTAAAAGGAACAAATTCTAACGAAACTAAAAAAATAATTATTCAGCACTAATTACATTATGTTTAAACAAGATTCTATTATTGGCGTTGTTGGCTCAGGAGCAATGGGAAGTGGCATTGCACAAGTGGCAGCCACTGCTGGTCACCCCACTATTATTTACGATACAAACGCCGCTGCTTTAGATAAAGCAAAAGCTAATTTGACTAATTCTTTAAACAAGTTAGTTGAAAAACAAAAAATCACAGCAGATAAAGCCGCAGATATTTTAGCATTGACCACCTACTCTAGCTCTATTCAAGATTTTAAATCATGTGATTTAATTATTGAAGCGATTGTTGAAAATATCGATGTAAAACAATCTGTTTTTAAAGAGTTAGAAAGCATTACTTCTAACACTTGTGTCTTAGCCTCTAACACTTCTTCATTATCCATTACCTCAATTGCTTCGGCCTGCAACAATCCCGAAAAAGTAATAGGGATTCATTTTTTTAATCCTGCTACGTTAATGCCTTTGGTAGAAATTATTCCAGGGGTTGCAACAGATATGGTAATTGCTAACCATTGCCAAGCCTTAATTAATAGCTGGGGCAAAGTAACGGTAATGGCAAAAGATACTCCTGGTTTTATCGTTAACCGTGTGGCTCGTCCGTTTTATAGCGAAGCTTTGCGTATTTACGATGAGCAATTAGCTGATATGGCTACTATTGATTGGGCGATGAAAGAATTTGGAGGTTTTAAAATGGGGCCTTTTGAATTAATGGACTTAATTGGACATGATGTGAATTATATAGTAACCGAAACCGTTTGGAAACAATTTTACTACGACCCTCGATTTAAACCCTCTTTAACTCAAAAACGATTATTAGAGGCTAAGTTTTTGGGTAAAAAATCAGGCCGCGGCTTTTATGATTACAGAGAAGGGACTAGCCTACCAGAACCTACAAAAGATGAAGCTTTAGCAAAATATATTGTAAACCGTGTGCTTTGTATGTTAATTAACGAAGCGGTCGATACCAAGTATTTAGGCATTGCTTCTGCTACAGATATTGATTTAGCGATGACTAAAGGGGTAAATTACCCAAAAGGTTTGCTAAAATGGGCGGATGAAATTAGTGTAGCACAAGTTTTAAGTACCCTAAACGACCTTTATGAGGAATATCAAGAAGATCGATATAGAGCCTGTATTTTATTGAAGCAGATGGTAAAACAAGGCGAACGCTTTTATTAACTAGCCAATGTGTTAATTGAATGAGTGTAACTATTTGGTAAATACTATTTTAATCTATATATTTGGGAGACAAAAAAACTAAAAAAAATGAAAAAAATCATTTTATCAGCACTTTCAGTAATATTTATAGCAAGTATCATTTTCATCTCTTGTAAACCAAAAAATGATAATGATGCCATTACACCAACATACAAAGACGAAGCGTCAAGTGGAACGGGTAACAACCCAAATATTACTAATGTAACCACAACTGGTACTATAGCCACAACTTCTACTCAGCAAAATTCCATTATGTCAGGCGTTGGTGCTGGAGCAGCATGGCAAAGCTCTGGTTGTCAAGCAGGTCAAACTTGCTTGGTTAACACTAATAGCAGCACTGGAACTACTATTGAAGTATGTTTTCAATCTCCACCAGTTGCAGGAGTATATACATTCGTAAATAGTAGTGGTTTATTGGGTCCAAACAAAGCGTTTATGACGGTTACAAACCCTACTAGTCAAGATGCAGGTAGTGTTTGGTATTCTAGTGCTGGGTCAATAACAATTTCATTATCAACAGTAACTCCTCCCGCTTTACCTAGTATTACTGGAGTTTTCTCAAATATAGCATGTTATAAAACTCCTGGTTCTTTTTACTCTGTTACAGTTTCTGGACAAGTTGGTTGTTTATAAACGTTTAGAATATTAATTTTAAGGCTCCCGATTTCTCGGGAGCCTTTTTTATTTCCGTTAACTCACAATTATCAAAACAATACATAGCATACTTAATAGCTTAAAACAATCTTACAGTTTAGATGTAAGGGCTTTAGGATTAATGCGAATTGCTGTTGGATTTGTTTTATTAACTGATTTATTCATTCGTTCAATATCCATTAAAGCTTTTTTTACCGACGAAGGCGTATTGCCAATTGATGTTTTAAAACAATACAATTGGAGTCCAAATTATTATTCGTTTCACGCGCTTAGCGGCGACTTATGGTGGCAAGTCGTTTTATTTTTAATTAACGCGCTATGTATCGTATTATTGATGATTGGCTATAGAACACGTGTATTTACATTTATTTGCTGGGTATTTATTACATCACTACAAAACCGAAATCCTTTTATCTTACAAGGTGGCGATGATATGTTACGCTTATTATTATTTTGGGCTATTTTTTTACCTTGGGGCGAGCGTTATTCTTTTCAAAAAAAATCAAGTTACTCAAATCATTATTTTGATTGGGCAAATTTTGGTTATGTATTATTGCCAGTCTCTGTTTTCTTATTTTCGGCCTTACTAAAAACTTCTCCCGAATGGAGAACCGAAGGAACAGCTTTATATTACGCTTTAAGTTTAGATCAAATACGAATGCCAGGAGGTACTCTACTTTATCAATTTCCAATGCTGATGAAAATACTAACTTATGTGGTATTTTATATTGAACTCTTAGCTCCTTTTTTATTAATACTACCATTTGTTCCAAGTAAAATAAGGCTTATTGGCATTGTCTGTTACGTTGCTTTATTTTTAGGTATTGCCAGCACTGTATATGTTGGCTTATTTTATATTATCGGTGCGACTTCCTTAATTGGGTTACTGCCATCGTCAGTAATGGATTGGTTTGAACAGCGATTTTATAAAAACAAAACTCAATATGAAGAAGTAGAACAAATTACAAATACAACTTTCATTATTGCATTCATTCAAATCTCCAGAAATTACTTTGTGATATTTGTAACTGTATTTTGTTTAATGATGAACTTAGGAAGCGTTAAAAAATTTCCATACGCTTTAGATCCTGCTATTGTGCATTACGGTAAAGCCTTACGATTAGAACAAAACTGGGGAATGTTTGCTCCTTACATTTTAAAAGATGATGGCTGGTTTGTTTATAGTGCCCTACGAAATGATAGAAAATATATTGATATTAAAAACAATATAGACACAGTTATTTATACTAAACCTAAATATGGTGTATGTGAATTTGAAAGCGACCGTTGGCGTAAGTTTCAAGAAAATTATACCTTTAACAACAATAATTACATGAGGCCGTATTATTGTAAATACCTTTTAAATAAATGGAATAACGAACATCCAGATCAACCTATTTTAGACTTAACTATTTTCTTTATGAAAGAAACTAGCTTGCCCAATTATAAAACAGAAGCTATTGTAAAAACTGCAGTATGTAATTGTACTGAAAATAATTAATAAAATACATAGTGCCATAGAAAAAAATTATGCTGCAGAAGAAAATAGAAAACTTAGTTTTTACAAATAGTGTATTATGTGAAAAGCGAAACTTCTTATCAAACCCTTTGCAAAATAATATCTATGTTTCTATATGGTTAAAAAAACTAATAAAAATTGCACATAATTTATATTCGTACTCCTAAATAATCAATGGAACTAAAAACAATTTTAAAATATATAAATTATAAACTAACGGCTTATACCGAGCACGATTTACACTCACCGTTTTTATATAACTTTTATATGGAGTTAATAAAAAACGAACACCCTTTTGGTGATTTTGAAGAGTTAGATGCTATAAGAAAAGAATTACAAAAAAACGCTACTGCTATCGAAATCACTGATTTTGGTGCTGGATCTAAAAAATTAAAATCAAACAAACGTCAAATAAACGATATAACTAAACACGGGATTGCACAAAAAAAACAAGCAGAGTTTTTATATCGTTTACTAAATAAATTTACACCAAAAACAGTTGTTGAGTTGGGAACCTCCATTGGATTAACGTGTTTATACTTATCCAAAGCAGTTCCTAAATCTAATATTTATACCATCGAAGGTTGCCCAAATTTATATCAGTTTTCAAAACAGTTATTCAAGACTTCCACTGATGCGGCCTCCAACATTATCTCTATTAATGGAAATTTTAATACTGAATTCCCAAAATTATTATCCAAAATAGATTCTCTAGATTTTTTATACATCGATGGAAATCATGCATACGAACCAACTATGAACTATTTTAAACTAGCCTTAGAAAAGAAAAATGTAAATTCTGTTTTTGTATTTGATGATATTTACTGGAGCGAAGAGATGCAAAAAGCATGGAAGGAAATTTGCAATCACAAAGATGTGACTTTAAGTTTGGATTTATTTTATTTCGGTATTGTATTTTTCAGAACAGAGAATAAAGAGAAGGAGCACTTTGTATTAAAGTTTTAATAGGGCGTTCACTGAGCGGAGTCAAAGGCAACCGCAAAGAAGCAAAGAAAAACAAAGGTCGCTAGGTATTGATGAAAAAATTAACTACATCATAGATTGTTTTGGTTAAAGGTAGGCAACAGCAAACTTCGTTTTTAACAGAGGCGTTATGCAAAAGCAAAGCTTTACTATTTCAAACTATAACATTTCGCAAAACCTATGTGGTTAAATATTTGCACTTGCTTTCAGGATGACTCTAATAATTCCTCAAAATATAATTATTCAAATACAGTGTTCTAAATTCCTGATTAGCCGATGCATTCAAAGCCTCTAATATTGGTTGGTTATCTTTATTAATCGTTTCTAAGTCTGTTAACATAATTGGATATAATTCACCATGCAATGCAACGTCTATTGGTTTTAAAGAAGCGACTATTAATAAATTACGGTATTTTTCAACTTCACTAAACGTACAAATTTTAATATCAAAACCAGCTTGCTTTAAAGTAGCTAGCATACACTGTGTTCCTAATCCTTTTTCGCCAGTTAAATAACCATGCGTATTAATCAATACAATGCCATTGGTATCTAACATCGTTTTTAATTTCACTAAACTTTCTTTGGTAATAACATGTGAGGGCTGTTCTTCCGCTTTAAAGACATCGAATAAAATAATGTTGTATTTGTCTTTACAATTATTAATATAATAACGTGCATCGGCACTAACTGTTTTTACAGAATCGCTCAAATAAAAAAACTGCTTCGCTATATCGATGATTCGACTATCAAATTCAACAGTTGTTACATCATAGTGGTATTGCTGAAACAAATTAGCTAACACTCCACCTCCTAAGCCCAATATCAAGGTTTTTCCTTTAGGTAAGTAAAATAAATTCTTTTCTACCAATCGTACATAATCGGAAACCGATTGTTTGGTATCTATTTGCATTTCGGTTTGAATGATATTATTAATCAGTAATTTTCTAACAATAACCGATTCATTGTTATAAGAAGGTTCTTCTCTGATTTCTAACTTACCTAAAATACCTTCTGATTTAAAAACAGTAAAGCGATTACTTTTAGAATTAGCAAAACCATACAATGCTAATGAAATCAAAAACAATAAAATAGAGCCGCTTACTTTATTTTTTTTTTTAAGAATTAAAAACATTGCTGCTAATCCTAAAGCGATAGCAAAACCAATTAAACTCAACTGAACACCAAGATTTGGGATTAAATAAAATCCACATAAAAATGTTGCTAAAATTCCTCCTACAGTGGATACAGCATATATCTTTCCACTATTCTCTCCGCTTTCATTAGCATTGTGAGTTAAAATAGAAATAATTAAAGGAGAAGTTGCTCCCATGCAAATCATAGTTGGAAATAATAAAAACAATACACTTATTATAACGGCTGGTATTAAAGACAAATGTGAAGACGTTATTAAAAATACGGTTGTGGTAAAAGGCATTAAACATAAACAACAAACCGCAGCAATTAAAACATACAACAATGTGTTTTCTTTATTATCTCTTTTACTTAATTTTCCTCCTAAAAAATAACCACTTGCTAAACCGCCCAAAGTAATTGCCATAACTGAACTCCAAACATATAAACTACTTCCAAAAAAAGGAGCTAATAATTTGGCACCACAAATTTCGGCAGCCATCACAGAAGCTCCTTCAACAAAGGAAATAGTAAATAATTTATTTTTATTTAGCATCAGATTTTAGATATACATGTTTGTATCCTCATCGTAACTAGCACTCGTGCCATAACCTAAACGCTTGCCTGTACGTAAATTGATACTACTAACTTTCTCTTGAATTTCATTAACCGATACTTCGCGCACTTGTTCAATTGGTGGCGTAAATAAATCGAACGTAATAGCGTAAATAATTAAATCATTGATAATTTCATGTAATTGCTCTTGATTTAATGGTGCATCAGAAAACGAAGAATATTTAACGCCTATCGGTCCTCTTGCTTCAATAAAAAACTTCATTTCTCTATTGACAAAGATGCGGCAAACTAAATACCCTAAATCATTTAAACGATTAAACTTAAACGAATCAGCTAAAAAATTATACACGTTAATAATACCACAATATGAATTATACTCGTTTTGTTTTACGTAACCCGTTCTATACATGGCGTGTGACTTTTCAAATTCAAATACATTGGTATGCATAAAAAATTCTAACATATCGCCAGCCACTTTTAATTGTGTGGCATGAGACGTTGTTTCTAAAGTTGAAACAACTATTCTTTTATCAATAGCCTGAGTTTCTGCATTTAATTCTTTAGCAATCTCATCTACACATTTCTTAACCATTTCGAAAGAAGCGACTGTATTTCTAAATACATCTTGTTTCATTACTGATTTTTCTTTCAATAATTTCAAAATATGTTCTTTCTGATTTTTTAAAGTCTCACTCATTTTAATAGAATTTAGAATAATAAAAGTAGCTATTAAATACCTAATTTAAAAGCAACGCATTAGGTTTCACTGCCTCGTATAAAGCGCGGTGTATTTTACCCCTGATTCCTAATTTTGCCAGCTTATTTTCATCAGCACTAGGATAAATCCTGTTTGATAAAAACACAAATATTAACCCATTTTCAGGGTCTGCCCAAGCAAATGTCCCAGTAAAACCGCTATGTCCAAAACTCTTTAAACTACATTCTTTGGTAACAGGACTATCTTTTTTTTCATCAGGTTCTGGCTTATCAAAACATAAACCTCTTCTGTTATCCGAAAATTGCGAGCTCGTGTATTGTCTAATCACAGAACTATCCAACATCTGTTGCCCTGCATAATAACCTTTATTTAAAAGCATTTGCATAATCACCGCCACATCATTTGCATTCCCAAATAAACCAGCATGACCTGCAACTCCTCCCATTAAAGCAGCTCCTTGATCGTGCACATAACCTCTTACTAATTGTTTTCTAAACTTTAAATCATTTTCGGTTGGTGCAATTTGCTCCGAAGGATAAACAGATAAAGGCAAATAAGTTAATCCTAAATTCATTGGTTTATAAAACTGATTTTGCACGTATTTATTTAATGGAGTTTTAGTCAGTTTTTCAATTAAGATTTTAGAAAAATAATATCCAATGTCGCTGTACACATACTTACAAGTTTCTTCCATTTTACAACTCATAATTTGATTATAGATCGAATCATTAAAATCTTTTACCACATATAACCCTTTAGCCACTTGCACAGGAAACTCTTCCGAATACTCATCACTATAATAACCCGATTTGTATCCGTTTTTTTTATCCACGGTTTTTTGCCAAAATGGTAACCAAGCAGGTAAGCCAGATTGATGAGTCAACATATCTTTGTAATGAATGGCCGATTTATTTGTACCAACTAGTTCAGGAAAATAATAATCTAAATGCTGCTCATAATCAAATTGTTTTTGTTCGCTTAATTTCATTAGAGCTAACGATGATGATACTATTTTGGTTAAGGATGCTAAATCATAAATAGTATGATCATTTACTTTTTCGGCAGTAGCATCGTAAGCTTGTTTACCAAAGTTTTTTTGATAAAATACTTTTCCGTCCTTAATAGCTACAATCTGACAACCAGGATAAGCGTTTTCGTTAATACCATGACGAGCAATAGAATCAATTTCTAATAATTTAGAACTATTAAACCCCATTTGTTCTGGAGTAACATACTGCACTCTAATCGTATTATTAATATCTAACCCTGTTCCTGCAACAAATAAATTGGTGCTTACTGGTAATCTACCATTTACTATAATTGCTCCCATAATAGCATCAGCGGCTGCTTTCTGACTAAATGTATTATTCTCATAAACATCTAAAATAGCTTTTGCTTTATCGATATTGTCCAATTTATTAATTAGGTAAGGATTAGAAAACAAACAAGCAATGGTGTTTTTTTGAGAACAAATTTTAGAAATCAATTCAATGCTTCCCGCCGAACAACCAAAATCTTTTTCGGGTTTGTATGACGTTTTATTGACTTGTAAAATAACATGATTGTAGTTTTTTAGTTTAGCCATCAAAGTATCTCTTTCTTTTTTAGAGGCATCATGATCAATTCCTAAATGTGGAATTTTTGAATACTTATTGATTGTTGATGAAAATAAATTTTCTTTAGCATCACCAATAGATACTTCAATAATTTTCATAGTATCTAAACGTTGCAATGGCAAAAGCGATTTTTCGTTTTTCAATAAAGTAACAGAAGCTTCAGCTAGTTTGGTATTCATCACAAACGATGAAGTTGTATTTAAGTCTTCGTACAAGTGTTTTGGATTCACATATTGCTTATTATTTAATCCGCACCAAAATTTTGCTTTCAATATTTTTTTGCAACGTGAGTCAATTTCTTCTTGTGTAATTTGCCCCTTGCTTACTGCTAATTTTATTTGCTCCATCGCTTTAGGAACATTCTCTGCAAACAACAATACATCATTACCTGCTAATAAAGCTTTTACATCCACCATACCTGGCTCGTAAAAACTAGCAACGCCTTTCATGTTTAATGCATCTGTAAATATTAAGCCCTGAAAACCTAATTGTTTTTTTAATAAATCCTGAACGATAAATGGGGAAAGTGTAGATGCTGTATTTTTAGTAGTATCATAACAGGGTACAAATAAATGCGCCACCATAATACTTGATAAACCTTGATTAAATAATTGTTGAAACGGATACAGCTCCAAAGTATCCATGCGCTCTTTACTAGCACTAATGACAGGTAATGTTTTATGAGAATCACTATCTGTATCGCCGTGACCTGGAAAATGTTTTCCGTTTGCCATTACTCCTTCGGCTTGTAAGCCTTTCATGTACATGACTGCTTTGTTCGCTACATTAAATTTATTCTCTCCAAAACTTCTCATCCCAATGACTGGATTTAAAGGATTGTTATTGATATCGGCTACGGGTGCAAAGTTTACATGAATACCCATACGTTTGCATTCGCGAGCAATTTGTTTACCCATGTAAAAAATTAACGAATCATTTTTAATAGCACCTAATGTCATTTGACGAGGATACTTTGGCGTACTATCCAAACGCATAGCCAAACCCCACTCTCCATCAATCGAAATCATCAAGGGTGTTTTTGCTTTGCTTTGGTAATAGTTATTTAGTTTGGCTTCGCGTAACGGACCACCTTGCATAAATATTAAACCGCCAATATTATATTTTTCTACCAACTCTCTAATTTCGGCCACATGCTTCATATCCTTATTACTATAAGCGGCAACCATAAAAAGTTGCGCTAAGCGTTGGTCGGAATTCAAAGAATTAAAAACAGAATCAACCCAATGAGATTGAGCGTTTAAAAATGGGGGTGCAATTTTAGGTGTATCGGATGGAAATTGTTTTTTAGAAACAAAAGCCATAATTAGCACTATTGAAAAGGCAAAAAGAGTTTTATAAAAAAATTTAATCATGTTGTTAAATTACAATCAATCATGCCTTTTAAATTTACGAAAAGAGATTGTTTTTAACAGTGAATTCTTGATAGAGAAGCGTTAAATAAGATTAAAATTAGTGACTAATAACAACCTTTTTAGAGCTAATACCTTCTTGTGTTTTTATTGATAGTAGATACATCCCATTTATAAATAAACCGGTGTTTATTTCTGTGATATCTGAGCTTAATTTTTCTTCCAAAACCAATTCGCCTAACTGATTATATAATTGAATCATTCCGTTTGATTGAGAATTTAAAACGATATTCAATTTATCGTTAACTGGATTTGGATATACTTTAACATTTAACTGCTCTTCATTTTCTTTTAATCCAACAAAAGCATCGTTCTTCCACGTTTCTTTAATACGATTGTATGCGGTATCCAAACCTGCTGTTATATAAAACACATCGTTCAATGAAAAAAACATGGTTCCTCTTCTCCCAATAGTTGGAACGCCTCCATAAGCAGTTAGGCTTGTATCAGCTGGATCAAATAATTTTATATCATTGTTAATCACATTCAACGTATCGTGTCCGCCATACAAACAAGCTTTATTATTAACTACGGCGCAAGCAATATATCTCCGAAGTGGCAATGCTATATTTGGAACCATCGACCAACTATCGTTCGTATAATCATATCGATACATGTTGTGATTATAAGCTTCGGGAAGTGAGCTGTTCATTCCGTAACATATATAACCAAGGGTATCAATAGCAAAAGCAGCGCCTCGCCACATGCCTGTTAGCGGTATATTATTTTTTTGAGTCCAAGTTGTGGTGGTAAAATTATATTCCCACACTTCACTAACAGCATTATTACTAGCTGGCCTTCCACCAATAATATATACTTTATCTTTAATTACAAAGTTAATCATGCCTTGCCTACCTGATGCTGGAAAATCGGGCAAGGCTGTCCAAGAATTTGAAGAAACCGAATATTGCCAAAAGTCATTCAAACAACTATTGTCACATTTTAAACCGCCAAACATATAACCAATTCCATTATAAGAAAAAGCGGTAGCATATTGTCGTTCTTTACCAGCAGGTAATGATGCCATTGGCGACCAAGTTTCTGAAACTGCGTCAAACACATAACCATTTGGCATACATTGGTAACCTGGTTCGAGACCTGAAAAACAGTAAGCTTTATTATTGATGATAAAAGAAGTTCCATCGTCTCTTGGTCCACCAGGAAAATCGGCTAATTGAGTCCAAGTTTGACTATAAGTAAACGCAAAATGAATAACTAATAAAACAGTAAGGATGAGTTTATTCATTTTAAAATGATTGGATGTAATAATAACGCTATTTACGGAGATTTATTGCCCTACTTCACTCTACCAGAGCTAACATACGTTTGCTTAAAATAAGCTTCATTCATATCGCTAATCATCACACCTTTTTTTGTGGAGGCATGAACAAATTTATGATTTTGTAAATAAACCCCAACATGGGAAACGCTCTTGCCATTGGTATTAAAAAAAACTAAATCCCCTTCTTTTAAATCTGATTCACTTATTTTTTTCACCTCTCCTACCAATGCTTTGGTATTAGACGAAATCGTTTTTTTATACACTTTTAAATATAAGGTAGATGTTAAACCAGAGCAATCAATACCAGCTTTATCTTTTCCTGCATATTTATAAGGAACGCCTTGCCATTCATTAATAAATTGATAGAGCGTTTCATTTTTGATATCAGACTCACTTACGCCTAACTTAATGGCATATTGTTTTTTTAGAGAATTTGACATTTTTTCTGGTTTAGTTGAGCTAGGATCTTTGGACTTTGTAACGGTTTGTTGATGCTTACAGGCTAACATATTTAATAGCAAAGTACTTGCTAAAATATATTTGTGTAGTGCTTTCATCGTTGCATAAAAATACGATGAAGGAGCAAATTTTAATGAAAAGAAAAAATATCTTTTAGACAATTAGCTGTTAGCTAAAGGCGCATCATTTTGATAGTGCTTTGAGAACTTAGTAATTACACGGTAAGCAATGTAAGCGAAAATTGGAGCAGCAATCACATCATAAGTATAATGCACATGCTGAACCATAACGCCAACCGAAACAGCAATAGCGGCTGCCAAGAACGTGTATTTTAAAACCTTGTTAACGCAGAAAAAATAAAATAAAAATAAGGTAGCAGAATGTCCGCTAAAAAACAAATCTTTTAAATGTTCGTTTCCTGCATAAAAAGTGTGAGTTAGAATAGTATCTCTTAAAGGAATAATAGCTGTAGGTGGCTCTAAAGGGATGAAAAATAAAGTTACTACTCTTAACAAAGTTAAAGCACCATACATTTGAATAAGGTGTAAAAATTTATAAGGAGATAAAAAGGCATAAATCAGTCCTATTAATGCTGCCGAATAAGTAACAAAAAATATAAAATCAGAAACATCACGAGGTTTAATAAAATTTAAAATCGGGTCATAAAAAGTGTGACCTTGTCTCGTTTCGATATATGCTAATAAAGAAGCGAAACCAATTAATATTCCAATTAAAGCAACAACAGAAATTAAAAACCTGTTTTGGAAGTGTTTATTAGAAAAAGCTATTTTCCAGTTGTAAAGCATAAACAATATTACTAAAAAATTTAGCCATAAAGCTCTTAAAAAAATTAAAAAATGAATGTGTTATCAACAAAAAAGGCCGGAGTTTTCCTCCAGCCCTTCTCAAACTTAAAAAACAACATTTTATGGTAAGGTAATATTATAAGTGGTTCCATTGATAGTTACAGTTGCATCCGAATCGCAGGCGCCATTTCCAAAATCTATGTATCTTGTAGCTTTACCTCCTGGTGTATGTTGCAATGAACCTTGAGTAAAGTGACGGCGACAGCCAATTGACATGTTTCTAATTAAAGGTGATGTAATGACAGATGTAAATGTATTACCATTTGAGGTCGTTCCATTTGCACTACCAGTAATTGAGTAAATATCATCTGACCAAGTTAAAGTACTTTCTCCTGCAGTCCATTCGCGTTGGCGAGCACTTTGCCATGTAATGGTACCGCCGCCGCTAGCCTTAATAATACTGATGTTTGCATTTATTTCATATACTAAATGGTTTGCAGCATTGTGTCCTAAATTTTTGATAGTTTTAGAACCAGTTATTTGATTATCATTAACAAAATAACTTTGAGGAGTAACAGTAATTAAAGTTAAGGAATCTCTGTACTTTCCAGTAAAAGCAATTTTTAAAGCGCCTCTTCTGTATCTTCCGTCATTTCCTAAGCAATTTGTTGCTCCAAAATTAACCGTAATTGTTTTTGCTGCAGCTAACGTATCAAAGGTTATGGTTGCACAAGAACTTAAAATAGCATTCGTTTCGGCTGTTTTGAAACTTGAAATAGTATAAGTTTTTGCCGCTTCATCCGAAATACTAGTCAAATCGTTAACAGAAGATGATGCTAATGATTGATCAGATGCTCCTGCGGTATCATTATCTATTTCTTCTTTTTCTTTTTTCCTGCAAGAAGAGAAAATGCTAGCACTTATTATAGCTACTAAAGCAAGTACTAAGGTTAATTGTTTAGTTTTCATATATGATTTGTTTTTTTAAATGTATTTGTAGGTAAGACTTGCAAAAAAAACAAAGGTTTAATGGACCCTGAAAATTATTTTACAAAACTACCGCAACCTGTATATTTTTTGCCTTTAAATAAAATAGTTACTTGTCTATCAGCTTTGTCTCCACTAGCAGCAGTGCAAGGTTTATTTATAGCACTGATAGAAATATTTTCTTTAATTGAATAATTATAATCTTCCTTTTCGTTAATTGCCGCACCTTTATTATCTATTATTAAACTATCTTTTCCATAATCAACTAACAATCTTATTTTAAGTTCAGAAATTTCGGCAAACCATCCTGGCTCAGTGCCACTTGCTTTAAATAAAATTTTATCCTCTTTAGGTTCTTCAATATTTGCTAATTCCTCAACAAAATCCATTTTAGATAAAGAAATACCTACTTCGGCAACAGTATCACCACCCTGTGTGATGGCTTTATCAGAAGAGGTGTTAACTTGCGTACAAGAAACTAAAAACAAGGCAGCTAAGCCAATTAGAGTATTTTTTATCATAGGATAAACTTACAAATTATTTAAGGACACCGCATTATTTATTTCCTATTATTAATCTACCTTTGTTAAAAAATAAACAACATGAATTTACAATTCGATATTATTGAAATTTTAAAAGTTACGATGGTACTTTTTGCTGTAATTGATGTAATTGGTTCGATTCCTATCATCATTAGTTTAAAACAAAAAACTGGTGGTATTAATGCCTCAAAAGCCTCTTTTGTATCGTTTGGTATTATGATTGTGTTTTTATTTGTTGGTCAAACTATCTTAGACATTATCGGTATATCAGTTGGCGACTTTGCTATTGCTGGTTCAATTTTACTATTTATTGTTGCTTTTGAAATGATATTGGGCATTCAAATTGCAAAAGATGCCATGCCTGCAACAGCCTCTATTATACCTTTGGCATTTCCATTAATTGCTGGAACAGGAACCTTAACCACTCTTTTATCCATTAGAGCAGAGTATAACATTGTATCAATTATTACGGCCATCTTTTTTAATGTCATTATTGTTTATATTGTTTTAAGAAACTTAGATAAAATAGAAAAAGTACTAGGTGCCGGAGGAATTGCGATTATTAAAAAAGTATTTGGTATTATTTTATTAGCGCTTGCGATTAAATTATTTAGGAAATATACTGGGCTGTAAATTAATAGAACGCTGATTTAACGTATTAGGCGAATTATCGCAGATCAATTTTTGAGAGTAATTACAAACGGATTAAATCCGAACACATCTGTTTTACCTGTTTAATCCGTGTTCCTATCATTAAAATAATTTCATAAAAAAAGCCCTTCCGCTAACTAGCGAAAGGGCTTCTTTGTTTTTTAGCTTTAACTAAATATTAGTGTTCTCCTTTTTTTCCACCTTTAGTAGCAGCAGCAACTGAATCAGCCATTCTAGTTGAATCAGCAGCCATTTTAGCAGTAGCTTCAGCAGCAGCAGCAGCTTCAGCTTCAGCAACTTTAGCTAAAGAATCAGCTTGTTGTTGAGCAACAGCAGCTAATGAATCTTCAGTTTGTTTTTGTTTAGCAGCTAATTCTTCTTTAGAAGGTCCGCAAGATACAAATGCAGCTGATAAAACAGCTACAGCAACGATTGATAATACTTTTTTCATTTTAGGTTTTTGTTTAGGTTTTATTAATTTGGTGCAAAAATACACGTTTTTTTTAATTTTAGTTAAAAATCTAAAAAAAAAGTTTTTTTTTTTTCAACATAGGGCATGTTAAATTTATCTCATTCACATAAAACGTATCTTTGTATAATATGTACAAGCAATTATTAAGGCCTTTAGTTTTTAAATTAGATCCTGAAAAGGCTCATTATTTAACATTTGACCTCATGAAATTAGCCCTTGGTAATCCATTTGGGCGCTTTATGAGTAAATCCATTTTGGAATACAAGCATCCTAAGCTAAAAAAACAGTTATTTGGACTCACTTTCGAAAATCCTGTTGGTTTAGCAGCCGGCTTAGATAAAGATGCTAAAGTATTTAATGAACTTGGGGCTCTTGGCTTTGGGTTTATTGAAATTGGCACCTTAACTCCTAAGCCTCAACCTGGTAATGATAAGCCTCGTTTATTTAGATTACCAAACGATAAAGCTATTATTAACCGAATGGGCTTTAATAATGAAGGAGTAGATGCGGCAGTTATTCGCTTAAAAAACAGAAAAACAAAAGCCATTATTGGCGGCAATATTGGTAAAAATAAAGTTACTGCTAACGAAGATGCAATTAAAGATTATGAATATTGCTTTAATGCCTTGTTTGATGTGGTAGATTACTTTGTAGTTAATGTAAGCTCACCTAACACTCCTAACCTTAGAGAGTTACAAGATAAAGAACCGTTGACACATTTATTAAATCACCTCCAAAACATTAATCATTCAAAACCAAGACGTAAGCCTATTTTATTAAAAATAGCCCCCGATTTAACAAACTCACAATTAGATGATATTATTGATATTGTGGCTTCAACTAAAATTGATGGTATTGTAGCAACTAATACAACCATTGCCCGCGAACCTTTAACCTATCCAAAAGCTGAAATTGAAGCAATTGGAATGGGAGGATTAAGTGGTAAACCTTTATCCAAAAGAAGTACAGAGGTTATTGCTTATTTAAAAACAAAATCCAATAACGCTTTTCCTGTTATTGGCGTTGGTGGAATTCATAGCCCTGAAGACGCCATTGAAAAAATAAAAGCTGGTGCCGATTTAATACAATTATATACAGGTTTTATTTACGAAGGTCCAGCATTGATAAAAAACATTAATAAAGAACTTGTAAAACAAAATATATTATGAAGTTAATCGAATGTCCTCGTGACGCGATGCAAGGCATCAAAGATATTATCCCAACAGATATAAAAGTAAAATACATTAACTCGTTGTTGAATATTGGATTTGACACTATTGATTTTGGAAGTTTTGTTTCGCCAAAAGCAATTCCTCAAATGTATGATACAGCGGATGTTTTAAAACAGTTGGATTTATCGCAAACCAAAAGTAAATTATTAGCCATTATTGCTAATACTCGTGGGGCACAAGACGCTTGTTCGTTTGATGAAATTCGTTATTTAGGTTTTCCATTTTCAATTTCCGAAACCTTTCAGCAACGTAACGCTAATTCAAGCATTGCTGAGTCTTTAGTAAGAGTTGAAGAAATTCAAAACTTATGCATGAAGCATAACAAAGAATTAGTGGTTTATATTTCGATGGCTTTTGGTAATCCTTATGGTGATGTTTGGAACAGCGATATTGTTATTGAATGGACAAAAAAACTAAGCAATTTGGGAGTAAAAATTATTGCCCTTTCTGATACAATTGGAGTTTCAGATAGAACTAACATTAGTTATTTATTTTCTAATATTATTCCAGAATTTAAAGGTGTAGAAATTGGAGCTCACCTCCACTCTACAAAAGATAAAGCTCAAGAAAAAATTGATGCGGCTTACAAAAGTGGATGCCAGCGTTTTGATGTGGCGATACATGGCTTTGGTGGCTGCCCTATGGCAAAAGATGATTTAACAGGTAATTTAGCTACCGAAGATTTAGAGTTTTATTTTGACAAGAACAATATTGCACTAAACCTCAACAAAGCATTATTAGATAAGGCTTATTTAGAAAGTTGGGATGTGTTTAATAAATACCATTAGGAGGGATTGAAGAGAAGAAAGAGATTGAAGAGACAAAAAGACTATTGATTTTGGTCTCTTCTGTCAAACAGTCCCTTGAATCTCTTTAGTCTTTTCAACGAAGCATTTCCCATAACACAATTCCCATACTTACAGAAACGTTAAAGGAGTGTTTGGTTCCAAATTGAGGAATTTCGATGCAGGCATGACTTTGGTTAATAATTTCTTGTTCTACACCATACACCTCGTTTCCAAAAACTAAAGCTAAAGCTTGTTGTGGCTTTTGAAATTGGTTTAGCATTATCGAATCTTTTGCTTGTTCGATAGAGGCAATATAATAGTTGTTGGTTTTTAATTCATTAATAGCTTCTTGAGTTGTTTTAAAGTATTTCCAAGAAACCGTTTCAGTGGCGCCTAAAGCTGTTTTTTCTATTTCAGGTTTTGGAGGAGTGCCTGTTACGCCGCATAAATAAATAGCTTCTATTAAAAAAGCATCGGCGGTTCTAAAAGCTGAGCCAACATTATTTAAACTTCTAATATTATCTAATACAAGAATTATTTTATTTTTTTCGGAAGCTTTAAATTCATCTGAACTTAAACGTCCTAAATCTTTCATACTGAGTTTTTCATTCATTATTAATATAGCTACACATTCAATTTTATAAAATTCACCTTGCCTTTTTAATTATATCTCAAGTTGCAAGATAAATCTAAATTTTGAGGCTGAAAAATAATCAACCGACATGGCAGTTTAAAGATAAATGTTTATTTAACTTTTGCAAAGTGAAAAAAATGTTCTACTAAGAACGACTGCTTTTGCAAAAACTCAAGCGAAAAGTTTTGCAGCGAAATGGAAGTTGGTTTATTCACCGGAAAAAAGAGGAACGAAGAACTTCATTGTCAATTTTTTCAGCTGAGGTTTATGGTTGGTTTTTAATTTATTTTATTTCGCTTCCATTTTTGTCTATGTAGAATTCAGTGCTTTTTTCTTCATCATTTGAACTAATGACAGTAAGTTTTACTTTTGCTTTTCCATTTTTAAAATCTTCAACAGAGGTATATTTAATTGGAATTATCTCTTTGCCTGTTTTGTTGATATAGCCATATAAAGGTAACAGGACTCCTTGTTGGACATTTAAAAAAATGGATGAGCTTCTTACACTTGCGATTCCTTCAGAAAAATTCCCTACACTTTCATAGCTTAAGACTGTGTCAATAACTATCTTTCCGTTCGTGTCTATAAATCCAAAATTGCCATCTTTTTCTTTCTGTACCCAAGCTAGTCCATCTGAAAAGTAACCAATATCAAAATAATCAGGCGAAATAACTTCTCTACCTGATATATCGATTAAGCCAATTTTACCATTCAAACCAACTTTTGCGTATTCTCCTCCCAAAAAAGAGTTAGCAATCCAATCGTATTTAATTGGAGTTATTTCTTTCCCGGTTGAATCTATAAGTCCTCGCTTGCCTCCAATACCTACATAGTGAAATCCTTCATTTGAAACATCACCCGTACCTTCACCCCAATCTCCAAAAATAGCAACTTGATAAATTGTGTCGTATTTAGCAGGTAAAATCTCCCTTTTATAAAAATCAAATCCAACAAGCATCGTATCAGATTTCTTTGACATAGTATATTTATAAAAACCATATTTGCCATTTTCATTTTTAAATGACTCTAAGGTATTTTGCGGAGCAAAATATTCAATTCCATTAATGTCAATAAACATGCGTGTAGGATAATCCAAACTTATCATTCCATCAGAACTAAACCATAATGATCCGTCACAATTGTAACAAGTATATAGGTCTTTTCCTGATTTAATATCAATAATTCCCATTCCACCATCATTAAAATTAACCCAAGCTACATCTTTAAAAATATCATAAACTCTGCTAAACTTTTTAGCGGTAACATATTTTTTACCTGTAGAGTCCATAAAGAATGTTTGAGAAGACAAAATAACAATTCTATATTCATCTATACTATATGAATCAATAAAATCTAAGGTATCGAACTCATTTCCTAAATCGTCTACATAAAAATACTTATCATTCAAACTTACTTTTGCCAAGCCTTTAGAAAAAGAACTATTATAGTCATCATCGTATTTTGGTGGCACAATTACTTTTCCGGTCAATTGGTCAACGAAACCATATTTGCCGTTTAGTTTCACTGTTGCAATTTTACATTGATAGAGTTGAATATCGTCATATTTTACAGGTATTATTTCTTTTAAGGTGGATGGGTCGAAATAGCCTTTTTTAATACCTTGAGCACTGTTTATTTGTGCAATTCCCCAATTGTCAATATAATCATATAGTAAGGGTAAGACTTCCTTTCCCGAACGGTTTATAACTCCGTATTTTAAGTGTAAGCTTGAATCCTTGAAGGTGTTTATTACTATGGCAAAGCCAAATTTGTCGAAGTCTTTTACTAAATCATATTTAAATTTAATTACTTCATTACCAATTTTATCAATAAAACCCCATTTTCCATCTTCAATTGTTTCCCCATCTTCATCCTTTTTTAGCCCATAATTTACAGCTGCTAATCCATTTGAAAATTCCAACGCCATGTCATATTTTGCTGGAATGATCACCTTGCCATTTGATGCTTTAAATCCGTATTTTCCAGATCCACTCTTGTATGCTTTCTGTGCTTTTGTGCAGAATATCGCCAAGAAAACAATTAGTGTTGAAATAATTTGTTTCATTTTACAATCTCGTTAAAATTAGCAACTAACAGTTTCGGTGTGTAAGTTCGAGCGCTTTTGAACCAATTGTTCACCTAAATTTTTTTACAAAGATATTTTTTTAATGGATTTTTACAAAAAAATAACTTATTTCGCAAAGTGATCTAATTTAGATATACCGACGCCGAATGCCAAATTAGAAAAAGCAATGCGTTATAATCATCTGGATTTGAATTTTATTCTAAAGAGCATTCCCAAAAGGGTAATTTTTAATAATACTAAACACATTACTTTACAAAGCAATTCAAAGCAATTACAATTACATTATTCATTTCTGTTTATTATATATATTAACTAAATTGCAGTATAGGCTAGGTCAATACCCTTTGAGGCTTAATTATAGTATTAATGGCTTATTGCGATTTCTGTTTTTAAATTGACAACACAAAAATTGTAATGTAAAATAAATTGAATTTTGTTGTCAAATATGAAGTTTTAGTTTCCAGTCTAACGCTTAATAATAAAATACAAATCGAAAATTTGTATTATAGAATCTCTAATTATTGATTTTTTTGACTCTATTTACTGTAGATTAAATCTCAAACTAAAGCCGGCATTAGTGTTTGCGGTTGGAAATGAATTGGATGTTTGAGGTGTTGTTCTAATCCAATCGTAAAATAGTCGTAAGTTAATCGCTTGAGTTAATTGATAATCTAAAGCAGTTTTCAAGGTAATGATGTTTTGCCCGCCTGTTGGTGTGCTAATTTCATCTGCAATTCTTCTGATTACCGTCATGTTTTTACGGTAAGATAAATCCAATTTAAAGTTCAAATCACTCTTTATTGGTTGGCCTTTAATTTTAATTGCTTTAATAGTTAAGTTCGGAAAACGGTATCCAATACCAACAACATACTCTTGTCCTTTAGTTTCAATAATTTGAGGCCCAGTAATGTTTAAGTTAACGGTTTTATCTTTCTTAATCTCAAAATTGGCTAATAAACCTGGTTTATTAAATTTAAAGTCAAACTTAATTAATGGGCTAAATGCTTCTGTTATTGTTGCCCCAGCAATGGTATATTTCGGGTTAAAGTTGGCAGATTGCTGAACACCAAAAATAGATGAGTTTTGAACAGGAACTCTCGATTCAGAATAACCATCATTGTCTTTATCCACAAACAATAAGTTATTTGAATATCCTCCAATTGTATACATTGAGCGGTAAGAATGACGTAACGTAACTGACTGGAAAAACTTCTTCATAAATTTTAATTTACCTAAACCATCCCAACTTACCGTCCAGTTTGGTAAAGGAATTTGTTTAAACATTTTATCTGTACCTACTCCTTTTACTTTTCTACCTGTGTAAGCTTCATGAAATGCACCTAACAATACATCTTGTTGAGTATTGCTATATCCATCGTAATACGCATCACCTCTTCCATCAGTTTGAGGATCTTTAATAGCAGTACTATTCGCGGCTGCTAAATCTCTGGCTACATCCTGTCTTATCGCTAAAAACTCTTCAAATAAAACAGAAGAACCATCTTTTACATTTCCTTTATCTTTAAAGGATTGCCCTAATGTAAACACACTGATACTGTAGTTGCCTGTATTAGCAGGTGTTTCAAATAAATAACCTCGGTTACCATTATTTATTAATGAATCTCCGCCATATCTTACAAAAGTAGATTGGTTTTGTCCAAACGTTTTAGTTCCGTTTAACTCAATTTTTAAACTTCCGTGGGGTTCAATGTTTCCGCGATACGTAAAGGTTTTGTTTTGGGTAGTTGTATAAGGCAAACTTTGATTCGGATTTTTCACTAACCAATTATTTTCAATTGATTTTCTTACAATACTATCGTTTGAACCACTAATAAAGCCAAATCCTGGCGCCATATTTTTACTAGGATCTAAACCCATATATTGAGAGCTTGGTAAAAATCCTGGCAATCCAGTTCCATTTGTTTCTTGATAGGTTAACGACACTTGTTTAATCATCATGATACCTCTAGCCAAAAACTCACCAATATCTTTAGCGGCATTGGATTCATCCTTTTTAGTTTTTGCTGTATCTTTTGTTGAACTCGCTTTTTTATCATCCACTTTTTTAGAACTAGCAGATTTACCACCTGTATTCACTTTTCTAAAATAAGGAATCTTATTGTAAAGTGTCATCATATTAAATGTTCCATTTAAATTTTTAGTATTGGTATTTTGAATCGTGTTACCTATACTTTCCTGTGCAAATGGTCTTCTAGTCCAAGTATAAGATGTGCTATACCGAGCGGTTGCATTAATGAAATCAAAAATCGGAATTTTATTAATTGGAATTTGAAAATTGATATTTGATTGATGTCTATAACCTGTTGTTGTACCTAATGCTAATAAATTTTGTTGAATACTATCCTTCTCTTCTTTTGTATCAATTCTGCCAAGTGGTTCCAAAATACGACCATCATTATTGGCAGTAAAATCAAACTTTAAATTTTTGGTGAAGTTCCATTGCAAATCGTAATTACGAGTAATATTGAAAGTTTTATTAAACTGCGCTTGCGTTAAATTATCATTGCTTCCCGAATAGAAGCTTGTAATATCTCTATTTAATAACTCGCTATAACCTCTATTCACATCCATGTTAAATCCTAAACGACTTGGCAATGGCGTCAAATTAAATTCTTTTACTAAAGCCATCCACTTATTATTTAAAATTTTGGACTTAGTTTTCTTAAATGGAGTCCATGCTTTAGCATTAATAGCATAGTTGTAGGATAAAGCTCCTCTATAAGTTTTAATAATACTGTTTTCAATATTTACATTTCGTCTGGAAACTTCATTATAAGCATAGGTTACCGAAAAGTTAGATACATCCCAAGGCATTGGTTTAGCCCCTTCTTTTTTAAAACCATCTATTCTCACATTCGAAAAATTATAGCCTTTACGAACGGTAACATCCTGAGCATTATTTTTAATCTGTTTTTGTAAATCGTCAGGAATATTAGGATTATCAATTTTTATATCTGGGTCGTAAGGGCTAAACTGAGGTGTAATTTTAGTTTCACCATAGGCATAATACACTGGTAAATTAACCTTCCATTTAACAGGGAAAAATTTACCTATTTGAAACGTAGAAGTGGCATCCCATTGAAAATTGGTTTCACGACTGCGCTCACTAATTTTCTTTTCAATACTTCCAAAAAATGGTTTACTGTAGGTTGCTGCTAAAGATATTTGTCCTAAATCGGCTAATTTTGCTTGCACGCTTCCGGTTGTTGCCCAACCACCTTTATTTTCAAAATCAGTTAATCGTAACTCATTTACCCAAACCTCTACACATTTTGGTAAACTTCCATCATCTTTAGGATTACGAATACCAATCATCATACTTTTTATGCTAGCTAAATTTGGATTACCAACAATTGTAATTTTATTACTACCGTCATTATCTACATAAGGCACTTGCATTGCCGCTAAATCTGTTCCTACTACAGAGTTACGTTGTACTTTGGCAGAAGTTAGTTTTTCAAAATCAATAACAAATTCATTTTCAGTTGGCCAAACGGTATATTTCCCAGCATCTGTATTAGGATCATAATAACCTGGGTTTGTTAATTTTACTGGAACTTCATATTCATAATAGTTATTATTGTAATCAGAACCTAAACGAACAAAAACAGTTACATCACCATCATTTAATGGATCTACGCCTAATTTTTCGGCGTGCATAAACAATTTCATTTTTTTAAATGAACGAACGTCTAACTCTGTATTTTTAATAATAGCTCTACTATCGCCGTCTTTTAAATTACAAGCTCTTAATGCTAAAGCTTGCTCATTTAATAATACATTATTAGTAGCTTGTATATTTTGTTGTTGTTCAATCTCTGGAGGCAATACATAGTTAACTGGCACTTTCGCTCCATTTTCTTGTAAACTCACACCCGACACATCAAATGTGGTCGTATTATCGTCATTGGCAATATATTCTCCTGGTTTTTGTAAATCAAAGGTATAACGTCTCCAATCACTTCTTACCAATTCCATACGGGCAATACGACAAACCACTGGTTTATCAAAACCTTTCATAAATACACGCATAAAACGGATGGAGTTAAAACCTTCGATTGAACCAACTGATTTTTCAAACTCTGTCACAGGAACCTTAAATTGGTACCATTTTACAGACTTTTGAGTACTACCAATAGTAGTTGTTCCATCTAATACGTTTACAATGTAGTTTTTACCAACGTTATTTGGATTAATATCTTGAGGTGAAATGGCAATTTTGTATTGATAGTAGTTTTCTGTTTCGCTTAATGTATTATCCTTATTAATATCTTCGATATTAGGATTATTTGTAGCGGCACTTGGTATACCTGCATCAGGATATTGCTGTTCGGTTGGTGAGTTACCTTCTGCATTATTGTATTTTTTGTAGCGTTGAAGCGTATTTCCTTCTTCTTCTGATAAACCATCATAATCATTTCCTCTAAAGAAATGGTATCTATCCGAGCTTGGATCAGCAATGTTAGCCGTCACAATTGGACCAGATGCGGCTGTTTGTAATGCCGACAAAAATGGCGCAAATTTTCTAGCCTCTGCACTATCCACTAATCCATCATAACCTGCATCTTGAAAAGGTCTATCGTTTGGATCATTTACAAATGAATTTGCAATTGGACTAATCAATGGTGATTTCCCTAAATTAGACTCTGTATTCGGCAAATTTGCGTTAGAACCTGATGGACTTCCTGGTAATCCATTTTCGTATAACATTTTACCATCTTTTACAATATCTTCGCTTACATTACCTAAGTTGATATACATTTCTCCACTTGGATATTGATTTGAACCAGCGGCAGGCATATCTGGATAGGTATCGCTATTATAATCGCTATTAAAAGGATCCATCATCCAAAATTGCACGTACTCAATATTAGCCGCCTGAAAATCGTTGGTTTCTAATCTTCGCATGATACCACCCCAACGTGATTCTGGATTTGCTAATCTTCCAACATTTGGACCACCCATAGCGTTTGTTATAACACCTGAAGAAATTCCACTAACAGGATTTACATCATAATTATAAGGACCACGCTCACCTGGATAAAATGCTAAATCTAAAACCCCTAAAACAACAGGTTGACCATTTACAGGAGTTTTAGATGGAAACAATTCAGTTTCTAAAACCTGGCGCATAAAATTATTTGAGAACGTTGCCTCTGGAATGTTAGCGGGTTTTAAACTGGTATTTTGTTGTCCGTAAAATAAAGGGTCGATATTATACCAGTTAAATTGAGCTCTGTTCATCCCTGATTTAATATCATCATTTAGTGATGCTTCTGGAAACAAACTTGGTTGACCTTGAGGAATACTTGCTAATGACCAAGCCTGTGGACTTTTTAAATCAATTAAAGAAATACTTCCTTCAAAATCATCCACATAGGAGTTACCATTTTTACCAATGGCTCTTGAGTTTCCTGGTATTAATTGAGCAAACTCACCACGTGTGGTAATACTACTCATCTCCTTAGTATTGATTAAAGGTATTTTATCAATTAAGCGCGTTAAAAAAGGAACATCGGTGCGGTAATTATAATCTAAACCCCAAATAGTATTTGATACAGGCTCATCACCAATATTTACTTTTTGAGTCACTGGTTTTTCGTTTAAGTGTAATACGGTTCCACCAATGGTTAAATCTTTATTGACTTTAAAATCTAAACGGGTACCAAACAAACTTTTTTGCTGGACATTAAATAAGGAATTACTCTCGGTACTCACTTTAATATTGGCACCTGAGTTTAAGATACTTTCGTTAATAATTTTTACTCTACCTAAAGTATAATCAACGGTATAATCTACGTTTTCGGTTAAGGCTTGTCCGTTTGCCGTAACTTGCACAGCGCCTTGAGGAATGTTTAAGGCATTTAAAGAAATCTCAGAACCTGAAGCAGATTTGTAGGAACCTTTAATTTTAAATCTGTTTTTTTCGGGTAACTGTTGAGCTATTGTTCTTGTTGAATCATATAACTCTTGATAAATATATTTATTGTAAACTGCTGGATCATCGGTTGAAGAGAATTTACTTCTTAAGTTATTACCAAATGGTTCTTTTGAAGATAAATAAATACGTCCGTTATTGGAGTTAATGGTATAGCCATTCACAAAGTCAAATACCCCATCCGAAAAAGGATCTCCATTCACGCTCAATTTATCAAAGCCCATGGTTTGAACTAATAACTTACCATTTACACTACCATAAGGAATATAAGGAATATCAACACCAGTTTCAATATTAGTATAATAAATGTCGCATTTAAAATCGGCTGCATTTAAATTATAAGCTCCTAATGAGTAAACGTTTTTCATCATCAAGTCCCAAGTACTAAATTTTGGACTGGTGATAGAACCACTTTTTAATAATTTCATATACAAAGGCCCAGTAGTAAACTGATCAGAAAACTCACCCACTTGGTAGGTTTTTCCGTTGTAAGTATATTGATAAGCAACCGCTACTGTTTGATCATTATTAATTGATTGGTTAATAGAGATAAAACCCAAACGATTATTAATTGTAAATTCTGTTGGATTTAATTTACGAGCATTAGATACATATTCAAAATCGCGTGCTGCAACCATAAACTGGCCGCCCGGGTTACATGTATTTGCACCTCCTGGAGCAACGGCTTGTAAGGTTGAGTTAATAACAGATAAGGTATTACTACGTTGAGATATTAAACCTGGCAAAAGAGGATCTGTTAAAATATAGTATAAACTATTGGCGCCATTATGAGGATTTACTCCTGTGCTATCTTTAATAATATATTGTGATCCAAGAGGCTGACATGGCCCACCAGAAACTGATGTTCCAGAATCACTCAAGGCAGGATTAACATGTAAATAATCTTCTCCTAAATCAGTAAAAGCGGCAACGCTTCGTACTTGCTCGGTACTACCCGTTTGGTTAGTAATATACACCTCTACTTTAGTAATTACAATTGGTGTGGTTACCACTGGTAATGTACCCATCCATTGGTCATAATTATCGCGGAAAAAGTGCCCTAAGAAATAATGTTTGTTAACCTCATAGTTATCGCCCGAAACGCTAAAGTACATGGTTTGTGCACCACCTTGCACCGAAACTTCTTGTTTTTTACCTCGCTGTTGCGAAAACAACGCTGTGGCAGTTAACCTTCCAAACTGCATTTGCGTTTTTACACCAAATAAACTTTGACTTCCTTGAATTAACGAACTGTTTAATGGCAAGGTTACGTTACCAGCTTCAATCTTTTTTAAAATCTCATCTTCATAACCCGTGTACTCTATTTTCATTTGGTTTTCCCAATCAAATGAGGCTTCGGTGTTATAACTGGTGGTAATTTTTAATTTGTCTCCAATTTTACCAATTAAATTTAATTGGATACGCATGTTAAAATCAAAATTGGTTACCTTTTGCTGACGCTGAGGAATCGCAGGATTTAAAGTTTTGTTTCGGTTTAAGGCAAAAATTAACTCGGCAGTACCTGTAGGTTTAATATCCACTTGGTTACCTCCAAAAATTCGGTCAAAAATCTCGCTATTAACGGTTAACTTAGGAATAATTCCTTTTTTGCTTTGATTTTGTAAATCTTCGGCTTTAATTTTTGATTTCCAGTGGTTCTTAACCGCATCCTTAAATAACTGATCTTGGTAATCCTTAAACTCTACATACGTTTCGGGACGATAATCCATATCCCCAATTTTTTGAGTGATATCATAATTACCAGTTTGAGCATTATACTCTGTTTTTGTAGTAATATTGCTAGGATTACTTAAATACAATCCACTTTTATCGTCAAAATTGGGCTGACCACCATTATTATCATTAAACGGAAACGGTAAATCGTCTTTAGTAACAATAGGCGAATCGGGATTTAAAACTGGAACGGGAGAATATAGATAATGTGGCTTGCTTAAAGGCTCTGTTTTGGCTTTGGAACCAACAACAATGCTCATTAAGCCTAACGACACAGAACCTACAACAAGAAATTTTACGACTCCTTTTACCACGTTTAAAATTACATATTTTTTAATGCTGCTTTAATCAGCAATTCAACATTATCTGTAGCTACACCTTGTTGCTTGGTTGCTTTTTCAATAGCTTTTTCGGCTACTAGTTTAGGAAACCCTAATGTAACTAGAGCCATTAACGCCTCATCTCTATTTTTATTGTATGATGGGTTTAAAATTTGGGATATTCCGCCCTCATGTTTACCCATTTTTCCTTTTAAATCAACTACAATACGTTGCGCTGTTTTTTCGCCAATACCTTTAATGCTTTTTAATAAAGCCACATTAGCCGTATTAATAGCGCCAGCAATTTCGGGAGCACTTAAAGAAGATAACATTAAAATAGCACTTCCGCCGCCAACACCCGATACTGAAATCAATTTACGAAACAAGTCACGTTCCTCAACATCAGCAAAACCAAAATAACGAGGATTATCATCTCTCACGTAAACACTCTCAACAAATAACTTTGCGGTAGCTTTACCTTGAATTTGACTGTAGGTTGTTAAGGAAATTAACAAGCCGTAGCCTACTCCATTGGTTTCTATAACTGCCTGGGCAGGATTTAGTTCGGCAACTTGCCCATTAATGTAACTTATCATAGTTTAAGGAGTGTGAAAATACCATAATTTTTGTAATTGAAGAAAAATAATTGATATAAAATGGTATAAGAAATAGAACGCTGCTAACGCAGATTTAATAAGATTAAGTATGATTAATAATAGACAGCTTATTTTGCTGAATTATATGATTAGTAATAAAAAAAATCATTTTTATCATAGTCAATCAGTGCCATCTGCGTTCCATTATTTCTACTTTTCTTTCAATTTTTAACAAATTACTATAAAATTATATAGGAAATAGAACGCTGATAACGCAGATTTAATAAGAATAAGTATGATTAATAATAGACAACTTATTTTGCTGAATTATATGATTAGTAATAAAAAAAATCATTTTTAATCATAGTCAATCTGTGTCATCTGCGTTCCATTTTTCAACATAAAGCTGAATTTTAACAAAAAACTGTTTACATCTTTCAAACACCTAAAAAGTTTAGTAATTTGCATCTTTTAAATAATTGTTATCTTTGTGTAACTAAAACTTAACACATTTGGAAACCATTATTATCATTACGCTTCTTGTGACAGCTTATTTATTAGGTTCAATTCCATCTGCAGTATGGTGGGGCAAGCGCTATTACGGCATCGACGTAAGAGAATTTGGCAGTGGAAACGCTGGAGCTACCAATACATTTAGAGTATTAGGTAAAAAAGCAGGTATACCTGTTTTGTTTATTGATATTGTAAAAGGAACAGCGGCTGTTTTATTAGCTTTTTTATCTCCCTTTGTTTTTGAAAGTAACCAATTTGTTAACTTACAATTAGGTTTAGGAATTGCCGCTTTAGTAGGACATGTTTTTCCGATTTTTGCAGGCTTTAGAGGTGGAAAAGGAGTAGCAACCATTTTAGGAATTGTTATTTGCCTAACTCCAATTACTAGCTTAATGGTATTAGGAGTATTTTTAATTGTTTTATTAGCAACACGTTACGTATCCTTATCATCAATGACAGCTGGTTTAAGTTTTCCTTTCTTTTTAAATATTATATTAAAAAACCAAAACCAAACTTTACTAATTTTCTCGTTATTTGTTGCCGCACTTTTAATATTAACCCACAAAAAAAATATTGTTCGTTTATTAAAAAGCCAAGAGACTAAAGTTAAATTATTTGTAAAAAAGGCATAAGCAGTTTATTTATTATTTAAAAGCTCCTTTGGAAAACCAAAGGAGCTTTTTTGTTTAAAATGATAAAATTTGAGAAACTAATAAGGATGATAAAACCACCCCAATATATTGTATTTGGTTCGCTTGGGGTGATAAAATCACTTTTATAAGCTAGTTAGGCACTAGCTACATAGACATGAAAACAATAATTCTAACAATATTTTTATTAATAGCACATGTTTCATTTGGACAATTAGACACCAATGAAGTTTTAGAACCTGTTGCATTTACAAAAGCATGCTTAGAAGTTGCTATTATACCTAGACCTGACACTTTAGAGTGTTATCCAAATGAAACTATCCGTTTTACAAAGCTTATCGACCAGTATTTAGTAACATTAAGACC
>Ga0247843_1000811_pt1 | contig 70091 bp, 69 predicted proteins | sample LaCruzMarch2017__FD_192420 | JGI IMG/M metagenome (GOLD analysis project Ga0247843, IMG submission 192420) | Freshwater microbial communities from meromictic Lake La Cruz, Castile-La Mancha, Spain - LaCruzMarch2017_8m | ecosystem: Environmental > Aquatic > Freshwater > Lake | place: Spain...
CAACAAAAACCCCAAGCCCTTCATCTGGACCGCCAAGGCGCAGGACATCCTCGCAAAGGTCATTCGCGCCAACAACCGCTTAAGTTCTAAACAGAACGAAGCACTACACTAGCATATGGTTGCAATGTCCATGCCAGTATGAGAGACCCGACAATCCTCGACAAGATCGACCTTCACTTGATCAGGGTCCTGCATACCGTGTTGACCGAACGCAGTGTTTCGCGCGCCGCCATCCGCCTGGGCATGCACCAGCCGGCGGTGAGCGCGTCGCTCAAGCGCCTGCGCGACCTGGCCGGCGACCCGCTGCTGGTGCGTTCCGGCGCCGGGATGGTGCCCACCGAAGCCGGCCTGCGCATGATCGAGCCCAGCGCCAGCATCCTGCAGGGCGCCCAGATGCTGTTTGCCGATGTGCGGGGCTTCGACCCGGCGACCGCAAGGGCGACGTTTCGCATTGCCGCCAGCGACTATCTCGACAGCCAGTTCCTGCCGCGCCTGGTCACCCGGATCAAGGAGCACGCACCGGCCAGCCAGATCGAGCTCCAGCCGCTGTCGGGCGTCTCCGATTACCGTGCCCGGCTGGCCCAGGGCGAGGTCGACATCGTCATCGGCAACTGGACGACCCCGCCCGATGACCTGCACCTGGGCGCATTGTTCGACGACGAGGTGGTGTCGCTGGTGTCCGCGCAGCATCCGGCGGTGCGCCGCGGCTGGGATGCCCAGGCCTGGCTGGCGGCCGACCATGTGGCGCCGGGCCAGACCCACCCGGGTGCCAAGGGGGTGATCGACGAGTACCTCGACACGCTCGGCCTGCAGCGCCGCATCAGCACCCGCGTGGCCCACTTCAGCCTGATCCCCGGCATGGTGGCGGCCACGCTGCTGGTGCTGACCACCGGGCGCAACTACTGCCAGCGCTATGTGGGCCGGCTGCCGGTGACCATCCTGCCGTGCCCGGTGCCGTTCCCGCGCATGCGCTACTACCAGCTCTGGCATGCGCGCACCCACGCATCGGCATCTGCGCGCTGGTTGCGTGAGCAGGTCAAGGTCGTGGCATCAAAATTGCTATAACCCAGTCAAATCTTCACAGCCGCATGACCACCCCCCGACTGCACCTGTCCGGCATCACCAAGCGTTACCCGTCCGTGGTGGCCAACAGCGATGTGTCGCTGACCGTCATGCCCGGCGAAACCCACGCCGTGCTGGGCGAGAACGGCGCCGGCAAGTCCACCCTGATGAAGATCATCTATGGCTCGGTCAAGCCCGACGCCGGCAGCGTGATGTTCAACGGCGCGCCGGTGCACATCCGCAATCCGCAGGAAGCGCGGTCCATGGGCATCAGCATGGTGTTCCAGCACTTCAGCCTGTTCGACACCATCACGGTGGCCGAGAACGTCTGGCTGGGCCTGTCCAAGCGCCTCACGCTCGACGAGGTCACCCACAGCATCACGGCGAAGGCCCGCGAGTACGGCCTTGACATCGACCCGGCGCGCCCGGTCCACACCCTGAGCGTCGGCGAGATGCAGCGGGTCGAGATCATCCGGGCGCTGCTCACCAACCCGCAGCTGCTGATCCTGGACGAACCCACCTCGGTGCTGACGCCGCAGGCGGTCGAGAAGCTGTTCGTGGTGCTGCGCAAGCTGTCGTCCGAAGGCTGCAGCATCCTCTACATCAGCCACAAGCTGCACGAGATCCGGGCCCTGTGCACCGCCTGCACCGTGCTGCGCGGGGGCAAGGTCACCGGGGTCTGCAATCCGTCCGAGGAGACCAACGCGTCGCTGTCGCGGCTCATGATCGGTGCCGAGCCGCCCCAGCTGACCCACCGCGCGCAGAAGGCCGGCGCCGCAGTGCTGCAGGTGCGGGGCCTGAGCCTGCCCCGGGAAGACCAGTTCGGGGTGGACCTGACCGACATCACGCTGGACGTGCGCGCCGGCGAGGTGGTCGGCATCGCCGGCGTGTCGGGCAATGGCCAGCGCGAACTGCTCTACGCCCTCTCGGGCGAAGACTGCCGCGCGCCGGCCGGCAGCATCCGCCTGGGCGATGCCGATGTCTCGGCGGCGCACCCCGGGCGCCGGCGCAAGCTCGGCCTGCATTTCGTGCCCGAGGAACGCCTGGGCCGTGGCGCCGTGCCCACCCTCGGGCTGGCGCACAATCTGCTGCTCACGCGCAACGAGGCGTTGTCGGCGGGCAGCGGCTGGATCAAGGTGGCCACGCTGCAGGCGCAGGCAGCCGACATCATCCGTCGCTTCAACGTCAAGGCCGGCGGGCCGAATTCCGCCGCGCGTTCGCTGTCCGGGGGCAATCTGCAGAAATTCATCGTCGGGCGCGAAATCGATGCCAAGCCCCGCCTGCTGATCCTGTCGCAGCCCACCTGGGGTGTGGATGTGGGTGCCGCGGCCCAGATCCGCGGCGAAATCCTGGCCTTGCGCGACCAGGGCTGCGCGGTGCTGGTCGTGAGCGAGGAGCTGGACGAACTGTTCGAGCTCAGCGACCGCCTGCATGTGATCGCCAAGGGCCACCTGTCGCCCTCGCTCCCGGTCGCCGAGGCCACCGTCGAGAAGATCGGCGAGTGGATGAGCGGTTTGTGGCATGAAGACGTACAGGCCCACCTGGCCAGGGCCACGGAGGCTTCCGATGCTGCTCAAGCTTGAAGCACGCCCGCAGCCGTCCGGCTTCTGGAGCTACGGCTCACCGATCCTGGCACTGCTCCTGACGGTGATCCTCGGCGTGATCCTGTTCGCCGCGCTCGGCAAGGACCCTTTGCGCGGCCTGGAGATGTTCTTCTGGCAGCCGATCCGCAATGGGTATGCCCTGGGCGAGCTCGTGGTCAAGGCCACGCCGCTGCTGATCATCGCGCTGGGGCTGGCCGTGTGTTTCCGCTCCAACGTCTGGAACATCGGCGCCGAGGGCCAGTACATCATGGGCGCCATCTTTGCCGGCGGGGTGGCACTGATGGCCGACAAGACCACCGGCGCCTGGATCGTGCTGCCCATCGTGCTGGCCGGCATGGTCGGCGGCATGCTCTGGGCCTCCGTCACGGCCCTGCTGCGGGACCGCTTCAATGCCAACGAGATCCTGGTCAGCCTGATGCTGGTGTATGTGGCGGTGCAGGTGCTGTCCTATCTGGTCGGCGGCCCCTGGAAGGATCCGATGGGTTTCAATTTTCCCCAGACCAAGACCTTCGAGGCGGCGACCCGCATCCCGCGGCCGTTCGAGGGTTCCCGCGTCAGCATCGGCGTGCTGCTGGCCATCGCGGGCGTGGTGGCGCTGTGGGTGTTCCTGTTCCGTACCCGGGCCGGCTTCGCCCAGCAGGTCGGGGGTCTGGCGCCTGCAGCTGCGCGCTATGCCGGTTTCTCGTCGCGCCAGGCGCTCTGGACGGCCTTGCTGGTCTCCGGCGGGGCCGCCGGACTGGCCGGCGCGCTGGAGGTGGCTGGCCCGATCGGCCAGTTGACGGTCTACGTGCCGGCCGGTTATGGGTTTGCGGCCATCATCGTGGCCTACGTGGGCCGCCTGCATCCGGTGGGCATGGTATTCTCCGCCATCCTCATGAGCATGTTCTATATCGGCGGCGAGATGGCCCAGTCGCGCATGGGCCTGACAAAATCGCTCACCGGCGTGTTCCAGGGGCTGCTGCTGTTCTGCCTGCTGGCCTGCGACACACTGGTCAACTACCGGCTGCGCATCGGCCGACCGGGAGGCAACTGATGGAATCGTATGCGCTGCTGATTGCCGCGACACTGAGCGGTGGCACCGTCCTGGCGCTGGCCTCGCTGGGCCTGCTGATCAACGAAAAGGTCGGCATCGTCAACCTTGGCGCCGAAGGCATGATGCTGTGCGCGGCGATCGCCAGCTTTGCCACGGTGGTGCATACCGGCAACGACTGGGCCGGTTTTGCCGCCGGCATCGCGGCGGGGGCCTTCCTGGCAACCCTGTTCGGTCTGCTGGTCATCTGGCTCAACACCAACCAGTACGCGACCGGTCTGGCATTGACGCTGTTCGGCACCGGGTTTTCGGCCTTCGTGGGCACCGGTTACGTGCAGGCCAAGATCCCCGACCGGGCCAGTTTTGCCATCCCCTACCTGGCCGACATTCCGTTCGTCGGGCCCGCGCTGTTTCGCCACCACCCGCTGGTCTACCTGACCGCGCTGCTGGCGCTGGCCATGATCTGGTTCATGTACCGCACCCGCAGCGGCCTGGTGATGCGCAGCGTCGGCGAGAGCCCCGAGTCGGCCCATGCGCTGGGGTATCCGGTGCGGCTGATCCGGCTGCTGGCCGTGGCCTGTGGCGGCGCGCTGTGCGGCCTGGCTGGCGCCTACCTGTCGGTGATCTACACCCCCCTGTGGGTCGAGGGCATGGTGTCGGGCAATGGCTGGATCGCGCTGGCCCTGACCACCTTTGCCACCTGGCGCCCGGCGCGTGTGCTGCTGGGGGCCTACCTGTTCGGCGGTGTCACCATGCTGCAGTTCCATCTGCAGGGCATAGGCGTCAACATTCCCAGCCAGTTCCTGACGATGCTGCCCTACCTGGCCACGATACTGGTGCTGGCCCTGATCTCCCGCAACCCGCAGTGGATCCGAATCAACATGCCGGCCTCCATCGGCAAGCCCTTTTTCCCCGGCTCATAATGAGCGCTTTTTCAACCATCCCACAGAGGATCACCATGACAGACTTGAACAAACGATCTCTTCTCCGGGTTGCCGCGCTGTCGGCAATCTCGGTCGCCGTCCTCGTGGGCTGCGGCAAGAAGGAAGAGGCCAAGCCGGCCGAAGCAGCGCCGGCACCCGCGGTAGCCGCATCGGCGCCGCCCAAGCCTGAGCCGCTCAAGATCGCGTTCGCCTACGTCGGGCCGGTCGGTGATGGTGGCTGGACGTTCGCCCACGACACGGCGCGCAAGGCCCTGGAGAAGGAATTCGGCGACAAGATCGTCACCTCGTTCGTCGAGAACGTGCCCGAGTCCGCCGATGCCGAGCGCGTCATCCGCGACATGGCCAGCCAGGGCAACAAGCTGATCTTCGGCACCACGTTCGGCTACATGGAGCCGATGCTGAAGGTGGCCGCCGACAACAAGGGCGTGTGGTTCGAGCATGCGACCGGCTACAAGCAGGCCGAGAACATGCGCACCTATGACAGCCGCACCTACGAGGGCGCCTACATGGCGGGCGTGATCGCCGGCAAGATGACCAAGACCAACACGCTGGGCATCGTGGCCTCGATCCCGATCCCCGAGGTGATCCGCAACATCAACAGCTTCACGCTCGGCGCACAGTCGAGCAACCCGAAGATCAAGACCAAGGTGGTCTGGGTGAACGCCTGGTTCAGCCCGCCCAAGGAAACCGAAGCCGCCACCGCACTGATCAACGGCGGCGCCGACGTGCTGTTCCAGAACACCGATTCCGCGGCCGTTCTCAAGACCGCCCAGGAAAAGGGCAAGCGCGCCTTCGGCTGGGATTCCGACATGACCGCCTATGGCCCGACGGCCCACCTGGGTTCGGCCATCATCAACTGGGCGCCTTACTACATCAAGGCCACCAAGGAAGCGCTGGACGGCTCCTGGAAGGGTGGCAGCGGCGTCTGGTGGGGCCACAAGGAGGGCGCGATCGACATGGTGTCCATCGCCGATGACGTGCCGGCCGAGACCAAGGCCCGCATCGACGAAATCAAGGCCGGGCTGAAGGCTGGCACCTACAACATCTGGAAAGGCCCGATCGTCGGCCAGGACGGCAAGGAGATCCTGGCCAAGGACGCCGTCGCCGACGACAAGTTCCTGAGCGGCGTCAACTTCTACATCAAGGGTGTCGAAGGCAAGGTGCCTGGCGGCAAGTAAGGGGCCCGACGGCCAGTCAGCTGACAGGGGCCGCCTTCGGGCGGCCCTTTGCGTTCAAGAGGAGGACACCCCGTGAGAGTCAAACCCGTTGCCGCCGACCGCCTGCCCGATCTGCTGCGCGCGATGCCCAAGGCCGAACTGCACATGCATGTGGAGGGCTCGCTGGAGCCCGAGCTGATCTTTGCACTGGCCGCGCGCAACCGCATGGCCTTTCCGTACCCCGATGTGGCCTCGCTGCGCAGCGCCTACGTGTTCGAGAACCTGCAGAGCTTCCTGGATCTCTACCACGCCGGTACCCAGGTGTTGCGCACCGAGCAGGACTTCTACGACATGACACACGCCTATCTTGCGCGTGCCCATGCCGACAACGTGCTGCATGCCGAGATCTTCTTCGACACCCAGACCCACACCGGCCATGGTGTCGACGCCGGCGTCGTGATCCGCGGCCTGCACCGCGCCTGCACGGACGCGGCGGCCGAGTTCGGCATGAGTGCCTCGCTGATCCTGTGTTTCCTGCGCCACCTGAGCGAGCAGGAGGCCTTCGAGTGCCTGGAGCAGGCGCTGCCGTACCGCGACATGCTGGTGGGCATCGGCCTGGCGTCGAGCGAGGTCGGCCACCCGCCGGAGAAGTTCGCGCGGGTGTTCGCGCGCTGCCGCGAACTCGGCTTCCATCTGGTGGCGCACGCCGGCGAGGAGGGGCCGCCAGCCTACATCTGGAGCGCGCTCGATGTGCTCAAGGTCGAGCGCATCGACCACGGCGTGCAGGCCATGCAGGACCCGGCCCTGCTGCGCCGGCTGGCGGCGGACCGCATTCCCCTGACCGTCTGCCCATTGTCCAACCTGAAGCTGTGCGTGTTCCCGAGCCTGGCCGACCACAACCTCGGCCGCCTGCTGGATGCCGGCATCGTGGCCACGGTCAACTCTGACGACCCGGCCTATTTCGGCGGCTACATCAACGAGAACTTCACGCAGACCTTCGCCGCGCTGGGCCTGTCGGCGCAGCAGGCCTGGCAGCTGGCGCACAACAGTTTTCAGGCCAGCTTCATCCCCGAGACGCGGCGGCGCCAGTGTCTGGAGCGGCTGGACGAAGTGTTCGAGAACTTCAACTGACCGTTCGCGCGGCTGCGGATCGATCAGGCCAGCACTGCGGTGATCCGGGCATTCGGCGAAACTGGTGTGAAGGACCAGGATCGCTTGTTCGCAAAAATGGTCATTTGATAAATATTTGTCTAAAATACTGGACAAATGGCCGTCCTGCAAAATTCCACCATCCTGGAGCGTCACCTGCTCCTTCAACTGGGTGATCGTCTGAAGCGCTTGCGCAAGGCGCAGGGCATCGGGACTGTCGAGATGGCCCGGCGCGCAGGCATCTCGCGCACGACTCTCAGCGCCGTGGAAGCGGGTGATCCCGGGCCGTCCATCGGTACCTACCTGCGGGTCATGTCCCATCTTGGTGTCAGCGGCGAACTGGCCCTGCTGGTCGGTGACACATTGCAACCGGCTCCTCCCGGGACGGCGGCGGCGCAGTCCAGACGCGTACGACCGCTGGTGCAGGTGCTTGTCTCCGCAGATGGGTCGCGCCATCAGATCGAGGACCTGCAAAGCCTCGCGTTGCATGAGGAGGCCGTACGGCGCGTGCAAGCAGATCCGGCATTGAAGCAGCAGGCACTAGGCAACCTGGATCGGTGGATCCAATCCGGCCATTCGCGTTCCAGCAGCCTTTGGCAAGAGTGGAGGGGCATCCTGACACATGGCGCGTGGCGAAAGGTCTTGGGCCGCAGTCGGAGGGCGCAGGAACTGCGCCAGGCATCGCCCTTGACCACAATCCTGCCAGAGGACGTACGCCAGAACATCCTGTCCCAGGTCAGCGAACTGCGCAAGGGCGTTGTGTTGGGTGATGACATCCAGAGGCTTCGCCATGACCCGTGAAGACCTTGAACACATCATCCGCGCCAGTGCGGACGTGACGAACCAGTATGAGTTTGTCATCGTTGGAAGTCAGTCCATCCTGGGTCCGCTACCCAACCCGCACCCGGCGTTCAGCGCGAGAAGGACAGTGTGTTTTGCGTGGCGCTGTTGGCGCATGGCCACGTGACGGTCGAGCAGGTGCTGGCGCTGGTGTCGCGCATGCCGCTGGATGAGGCCAGTTGCGGACGATTGAGCGCTTCGATTCGCCGCTGGGCCAAGGCGGCGCTGCCAGCCATCTAGCCAACCGCCGGGCTGTTTAAAATGGCGCACCAGGCCTGCTGCTCCGCAGGCCTTGTCGTTTTCACCCGGAGCCATGTAGAGGACCACCATGTACAAAAACCTCGCTGCCGCATTCGCGGCCGCCTGTTTTTCCCTTACCACCAGCGCTGCCGGCCCCGCGCCGCTGAAGGTCGGCTTCGTGTATGTCGCGCCCCTGACCCCGGCCGGCTGGGTGCGCCAGCATGACCAGGGTCGCCTGGCCATGGAGCGCGCCCTGAACGCGGATGCGAAGGCCCGCGCGCTGGCGCCGGTGCAGACCACCTATGTCGAGAACGTGGCCGAAGGGCCGGATGCCGAGCGCGTGATCCGCGATCTGGCGCAGCAGGGCCACCAGCTGATCTTCACGCCCAGCTTCGGCTACATGGAGCCCACGCTGAAGGTGGCCAAGGAGTTTCCGCAGGTGCGCTTCGAGTCGATCACCGGCTACAAGACGGCGCCCAATGTCGCCGCAGCCAACGCCCGCTACTACGAAGGGCGTTACCTGGCCGGGGTGGCCGCCGGGCGCATGACGCGCACGCAGGTGGCGGGTTATGTGGCCGGCTTCCCCATACCCGAAGTGCTGCAGGGCATCAACGCCTTCACCCTCGGCATGCGTTCGGTCAACCCCCGGGCCCAGGTCCGGGTGATCTGGCTGGGCGTCTGGTTCGACCCGGCGCGCGAGCGTGACGCGGCGATGACGCTGTTCAACCAGGACGCGGACGTGCTGGCCTTCCACACCGGCTCCAATGCCGTCATGGTCGCCGCGCAGGAGCGCGGCAAGATGGCGGTGGCCTACCACTCCGACATGCGCTCCGTGGCACCGCAGGCGCAGATCATCGCGGTGACCCATGAGTGGGGCGACTACTACACCCGTCGGGCGCGGGCCGTGCGCGATGGCACCTGGACCAGCGGCACGGTCTGGGGGGGCGTGCGGGAGGGCATGGTGCGCGTCGGCGACTTCGGCCCGCAGGTACCCGCCGCCGTGCAGCAGGAGGTGCTCGCCCGGCAGAAGGACATCGCCACCGGGCGCCTGCATCCGTTCCATGCCCCACGTGCCGTGCGCGACAACCAAGGCCGCGAGGCCATCCCGGCGGGCCAGACCCTGACCGATGGCCAGATCCTGCAGATGAACTGGCTTGTCGACGGCGTGCTGGGCAAACTGCCGGGGGCGTGAACCCGTTTCTTGCGGCACCATAGTGGCTATGCAGCCTGGCATATGGGGCTGTCCCACTTTCGCCTTAAGCTCTGCCTTCATGAAGTGTTACCGCGCCGCCATCCTGCGATTTGATGCCGACGGGCACGCCATCTACGAACCCGATGGCCTGCTGGCGGTGGGTCCTGATGCGCTCGGCCGCAGTGTCGTGCAGGCCGTGGGGCCCCATGCGGCGCTGGCACCGCGTTTTGCAGGCATGCCGCTGGAGCACCTGCCCGGCCGCATCCTGGCCCCGGGATTCATCGACCTGCATGTCCACTTCCCGCAGATCGACGTCATCGGTTCGCCGGCAAGTGGCCTGTTGCCCTGGCTGGAGAACTACACGTTCCCGCAGGAGAGCCGGTTTTCCGATGCCGACCATGCGGCCACCACGGCCGCGTTCTTTCTGCAGGAGCTGCTGCGCAACGGGGTCACGACGGCGCTCACCTTCGCCACCTCCCACCCCGCGTCGGTCGACGCCCTGTTCTCGGCGGCCCAGGCGCGCGGCCTGCGCCTGATCACCGGCAAGGTGCTGCAGGACCGGCACTCGCCCGACGGTGTACGCGACGACACCGTGCAGAGCCTGCGCGACACCGAGGACCTCATCGGGCGCTGGCACAGCAAGGGCCGCCTGGGCTATGCCATCACCCCCCGTTTCGCGCCCACCAGCAGCGAGGCGCAGCTGCGCGGCGCCGGTGAACTCGCGGCGCGGTACCCGGATGTGTGGATCCAGTCGCATGTGGCCGAGAACCGGGACGAGATCCGCTGGGCCCGCGAACTCTTCCCCCGCTCCCGGTCCTACCTGGCCGTCTACGACGATTTCGGCCTGATGCGCCAGCGGGCGGTCTACGCGCACTGCATCCATTTCGACGATGAGGACCGCGCGCTGATGCGCGCGACCGGCTCCGCCGCCGCCGTCAGCCCGACCAGCAACCTGTTCCTGGGCAGCGGCTTCTTCGATTACGCCACCGCCGACCGGGTCGGGTTCCGTTACGGCCTGGCCAGCGACGTCGGTGGCGGCACCTCGCTGTCGCCGTTCCACACCATGATGGCCGCCTACTATGTCGGTCGCGAGGGGCAGACCAAGACCGGGCTGAGCCTGACACCGCAACAGCTCTGGTGGCAGCACACGGCCGGCGCCGCTGCGGCCCTGGGGCTGGACGGGGTGGTCGGCAATCTGGCGGTCGGGTGCGAGGCAGATTTCATCGTGCTCGATCCGGCCTGCACGCCCCTGATGCAGCGGCGCACGGCGGCCGCCCACTCCCTCGACGAACTGCTTTTTTCCATGGTGGTGCTGGGTGATGACCGGCTGGTGCAGCGCGTTCACATCGCCGGCCGGCCCGCGTAAGCCCGGCCGCAGCCGCCGGCTGCCTACAATCCGGAGCCCGGGCCGACCCGGCACACAGGACCACGACCATGACAATCAAGAGCGACAAATGGATCCGGCGCATGGCCGAGACCACCGGCATGATCGAACCCTTCGAGCCGGGGCAGATCCGCGAGCGCGAGGGCCACAAGATCATCAGCTACGGCACCAGCAGCTACGGTTACGACATCCGCTGCGCGCCCGAGTTCAAGGTCTTCACCAACATCCACAGCACCGTGGTGGACCCGAAGAATTTCGATGAAAAGAGCTTTGTCGATTTCCACGACGACGTGTGCATCATTCCGCCCAACAGCTTCGCACTGGCCCGCACGCTGGAGTACTTCCGCATCCCGCGCAACGTGCTGACCATCTGCCTGGGCAAGAGCACCTACGCGCGCTGCGGCATCATCGTCAACGTGACGCCTTTCGAGCCGGAGTGGGAAGGGTATGTGACGCTGGAATTCAGCAACACCACCCCGCTGCCCGCCAAGATCTATGCCGGCGAGGGCTGCGCGCAGGTGCTGTTCTTCGAGAGCGACGAGGTCTGCGAAACCAGTTACAAGGACCGTGGCGGGAAGTACCAGGGTCAGCGCGGCGTGACCCTGCCCAAGGCCTGAGCCAGGTTCATCCACTATCGACCAGGAGCCCCATGATGCCATCCACCCATCCTGACTGGACCGCTTCGCGCGTCGCCCTGGCCCGCCGGGGGGGAACGGCCATCCTGCGGCTGTCCAACCCCCCGCATGGCTTCATGGACGAAGCGATGGAAACCGAACTGGCACAGGCCCTGGACCTGCTCGACGCCTGGCCCGAGGGCCGGGTGGTGGTGGTCACCGGCGCAGAACCCGGCATGTTCGTGCGCCACTACGATGTGGCCATCCTGCACCGGCGGGCGCAGGCCATGCTGGCGCGCGGCAAGGCCTTCACGCTGGAACGGCCCGTACCGCAGGGCGGCATTCATCGCTGCATCGAGCGGATCGATGCCAGCCCGCTGGTCTTCATTGCGGCGATCAACGGTGTCGCCATGGGCGGCGGCTTCGAGCTGGCGCTGGGATGCGACATCCGGCTCGCCCAGTCGGGGGACTACCAGCTGGGCCTGCCCGAGCTCAACCTCGGCCTGTTGCCGGGCGCGGGCGGCACGCAGGCCATGGCCGCGTTGCTGGGCACGGGCCCGGCACTGTTCCACCTGCTGACGGCCAAGGTCTTCAACCCGCAGGAACTGCTGGCGCTGGGCCTGGTGTCGGGCTGTTCGCAGGATGTGCTGGCCGACGCCCTGCGCCTGGCAGAGCAGATCGAGGCCGTGCCCGCGCGTGCCTGTGCCAACATCAAGCGCCTGGTGCGCAACGCCCCGCGCTGGGGCCATGCGGAAGGTCTGGCGGCTGAGCGCACGCTGTTCTGCGACTGCATGGTCGACCCGCAGGCCCAGCCCCTGATGGATGATGTCGCGCGAGGCGAACGGACCATCGCCGACAAGCCACCGCGCCGCCCGGCGGCCGACGCGAGCGTCTGACCCGCCGACAAGAAAGGCACCCGGAGGTGCCTTTGCAGGGTGCAGCAGGGCTGCTTACTGGTCGACAGTCACCTTGGCGGTGCGGATATAGGCGCCCCAGCGGTCATATTCGCTGTTGTAGAAGTTCTGGTAGGCCTTCTGGTCCATGCGGTCGACGACCATGGACATCTTGTTGAGCGTTTCGACCACACCCGGGTCTACCAGGGTCTGGTCCACCGCCTGGTGGATCTTGGCCAGCACATCCGCCGGCACACCTGCCGGCGCGAGAAAGCCCAGCCAAGGCCCCATGTCGATCGCCACACCGTTCTCGCGCATGGTGGGGATGTCCTTGTACTCGGGCAGGCGATCCTTCGCGGCCACGACCAGCATGCGCACGGTGCCGGCACGGTGGTGTTGGGCGGCCACCGGAATCGGGCAGATCGAACAGGTGATCTGGTTGGCCAGCTGCGCCTGGATCAGCGGCGCGGTGCCGTTGTAGGGCACATGCAGCAGGTCGATCTTGGCGACCTGCTTGAGCGCCTCCACCGTGATCTGCCCGGAGCTGCCCTGGCCCCAGGAGCCGAAGGTCAGCGGCTGTTTGGCCTCGCGCGCCTGCTGCAGGAACTGTGCGAAGTTCTGCGCCGGGTTGGATGCGTGCACCACCAGCGCCAGGGGCGTGAACCCGATCGGCGCCACGGCCACAAACTCCTTCTTGGAGTCATAGGGCGACTGCTTCATGATGTGGGGCGCGATCGAGTGCGAGTCGGCGGCGCCGTACACCAGGGTGTAGCCATCTGCCGGGCTGCGCGCGGCGGCCAGGCTGCCGATCGTGCCGATGGCGCCCGGGCGGTTTTCCACCACCACGGGCTGCCCGAGCTTGGCCGACAGGCTCGGCACCATGGCGCGCACCAGCACGTCGCCACCGCCACCGGCAGCCCAGGGCATGATGATCTTGATGGGCTTGGTCGGGAAGGCGCCGGATTGGGCAAAACCCGGAAGGGCGATGGAGCCCAGTGCGCCGGCAGCGATGCCGCCCAGCACGCGGCGACGGGAAAATTGCGTTGTCTTCATGGAATGTCTCCTGGTGGTTGATGAAGTCTATGCGGGTCAGCGAATCAGGTTTTCGATCAGCATCGCCATGCCCTGACCGGCACCGATGCACATGGTAACGATGGCGTAATGGCCCTGCACGTCCTGCAGGTGATGCATGGCGGTCATGGTCATGCGCAAACCGGTGGCGCCCGGCGGATGGCCCACCGAGATACCGCCGCCGTACAGGTTGGTGCGTTCGCGCGGCAGGCCCAGCTCGCGTTCGGCATGCAGGTTGACCACGGCAAACGCCTCGTTGACCTCGAAGTAGTCGATGTCTGCCACGCTCAGGCCGGTACGGGCGAGCAGCTTGCGCACGGCCGGTACCGGCCCGATGCCCATCAGCTGCGGGTCCACGCCCACCGTGGCCCAGTCGAGGACCCGGGCCTGCGGCTGCAGTCCGCGCGCGCGCGCCGCATCGGCGCTGGCCACGACCATGAAGGCCGCGCCATCCGTCACGCCGCTGGCGTTGCCGGCGGTGACCGTGCCGTCTTTCGCAAAGGACGGCCGCAGCTGGCGCAGGCGCTCCAGGGTGATGTCGGGCCGCGGGAACTCGTCGGTCGTCATCCGCTGGCGGTGGCGCCCCTCGCCCACCTCGATCGGCGCGATCTGGCGCGCCAGGAAGCCGCTGGTGATGGCGCGTCCCGCACGCTGCTGGCTCATCAGGGCCCATTCGTCCATGGCCTCGCGGGTGTAGCCGAAACTGCGTGCGATGTTTTCGGCGGTTTCGCCCATGTAGGCGCGCGAGAACGGGTCGCGGTAGGTGTTCTCCAGCAGGTCCTGCAGGTTCTGGTCGCCGCGCTTGTGGCCCCAGCGGCCGGTGCGCAGCACGAACGGCGCGCGGCTGTAGTTCTCGGCGCCGCCGGCCAGCGCGATCTCGGAGTGGCCGGACAGGATCTGCTCGGTCGCCGACACGATGGCCTGCAGGCCGGCACCGCAGCCGCGGCTCACCGTCAGTGCGCTGACGGCATGCGGCAGTCCCATGGCCACCGACACCACCCGCGCTCCGAACAGGCTGTCGTGGTCCACCGGAACGGTGTTGGCGTAGACCAGGTGGTCGATGTCGGCATCCTGCAGGCCGCTGCGCTCCATGCTGGCGCGGGCGGCGTGCACGGCCAGCTGCGTGAGGGGCGTGTCCTTGAAGCTGCGGCCGAAGTCCCCCAGGGGTGTGCGGGCAGGTGCGCTCAGGATGATCTCTGGGGCCATGGTGTGTGTCTTGTGTCAGGTGCGGGCCGGCAGCGGCATGCCGGCGCCGGGGGTTTGGCGCTTCTTCAGCGCCCGGGTGTCGAAGGCATCGGCCAGCACATCGCTGCCAGGCGCGAAGATGCGGTTCTTCTGGAGCTTGTTGGTCGCGGTGACGGGCAGTTCGGCGCGAAACACCACCCAGCCGGGCGCCTTGTAGTAGGCCAGTTCGGCCAGGCAATGGTGCACCAGTGTCCGCGCGGTGTCTTCGCCGGCTGGCACCCCGTCTGCCGGCACCACCACGGCCAGTACTTCCTCGTCACGCATCGCGTCGGGCACGGCCAGAACGGCCACGCGTGCCACTGCCGGGTGCGCGGCCAGGGCCGCCTCGACGTCGGCGGCGGAGATGTTCTCGCCGGAGCGCCGGATCATGTCCTTGCGGCGGTCCACGAAGTACAGCATGCCGGTGCTGTCGCGGCGCACCACGTCCCCGGTGTGGAACCAGCCGCCGCGCCAGGCCTGCTGGGTCGCTGCTTCGTCGTCCAGATAACCTGAGAAGAAACCCTGGCGCGGATCGGGCCCCTGCGCGCGCACCAGCAGTTCGCCGGCACTGCCGTCGGGCAGGTCGCGGTCCTGGTCATCCACCACCCGAACCTCCATCGGCTCGGCCTGTCGCCCGAAGGCGCGGGTGTCGGTGTGGCGGGGCTCATGCTGGTTGGCCAGGAAGCGACCGGTTTCCGTCATGCCCCAGACCTCCACGAACGGGAAGCCGAAGCGCTGCTCGACAGCCGCATGCAGGCTGGGGTCGCAGCCGGCGCCAAGACCGAAGCGCACGCGGTGTTGTGTTTCCCAGGCCGAGGGCGTCTGCTTGAACAGCGCCGGCGGCATGATGCCCAGGTAGTGGATGCCGGTGGCAGCGGAGCGCACGCAGTCCTCCCACCAGGTCGTCGCGTGGAAGCGGTCCGGCAGCACCAGGCAGTTGTCGGTCAGGCACATGGTGGCGATGGTGGTCATGCCGCAGTTCATGTGGAACACCGGCAGCGGGTTGAGCAGCCGTTCCAGGCCGTGGCGCAGTGTCAGTGCGCCACCGAGGTCCCGGTACCAGGCGCCGGCGGTCATCACGTATTCATTGGTCAGGATGCAGCCCTTGGGCAGGCCCGAGGTGCCGGAGGTGAACAGGATCGCCACCTCGCGCCGCCAGGCATCCCCTGGCGCGCCCACCGGGCGGGGCGCCTGCACCAGCGCATCGGCCAGCCGGTCGTGCAGCACGGCGGGGATGCGGCACAGGTCGCCCTCGGTGGCGATGGCTTCGGCCACGACCGCGTGGCGATCGGGCAGTGCCACCACCAGATCGGCCCGGGCCAGGCGCAGGGCATGGCGGATCTCGCCCGCCCGGTGGTCCGGGTTCAGGGGGACGATGGATACGCCCAGGCGGTTCAGTGCGAGGAAATGGAAGAAATGGCGCGGGTGGTTGCCGACCCCCAGCGCGACGCGGTGGCCGATGCCCCAGCCCTTCGCGCCGTAGATCGCGCCCAGGCGGTCGACCTCGTCGCCGGCCTCTGCGAAAGTCCATTGTCGGCCCCCGCTGACCGCCGATTCGGCCAGGAAGGGCAGTTTCGGCGCGCGCGCCCGTGCCTGTGCAAAGGCATCGAACAGCGAGCGGGGCAATGTGGCAGGGGGACCCATGTCAGCGCTGCAGCAGCGTGATCGCGCATGCCGCCTCCTCGAAGCCGATCACGCCGCCACCGTTCTCGGCCAGCGCGATGTCGGCGCCCGCCACCTGGCGCGCCCCGCATTCTCCGCGCAGTTGCGCGGTCAGCTCATAGACCATCGACAGCCCGGTGGCACCCACCGGATGCCCCTTGGACACCAGGCCTCCCGATACATTGACCGGAATCTGCCCGCCCAGCGCAGTGGCGCCGCTGCCCACGAAGGCCCCGCCGGTGCCGACTGCGCAGAAACCCAGCATCTCGGCCTGGTAGATCTCGCAGAAAGCGGTGGCGTCATGGACCTCGGCCACGCCGATGTCCTTGGGCTGCACACCGGCCAGCGCGTAGGCGCGCTGCGCCGCCACATGCGACAGGCCGGGTTCGTCGAGCGCACGGTACTTGCCGCCCGTCAGCACGCTGGCCCGCACGCGTACGGCCCGCTCGCGCACTGCCGCGGGCAGACTGGCGAGTGCCCGGGCCGAACACAGCAGTGCGGCCGCCGCCCCGTCGCCGATGGGCGCACACATGGCGCGCGTGAGCGGCCAGCTGACCATGCGGTCGTCGAGCACCTGCTGTGGCGTGACTTCGAAGCGGTACTGCGCCTTCGGGTTCAGCGCGCCCATCGCGTGGTTCTTCGAGGCGCCGAATGCGATCTGCTCGCGTGTGGTGCCGTAGGTCTTCATGTGGTAGGCCGCCTGCATGGCATAGGTGTCCATGAACAGCGTGCCGCCGCCATCATGCGGCGCGAAGGGCTTGCCGCTGGCATCGCCGGCGGCGCGGTAGTAGGCCATCCATTCGTCGGGGTCCATCTGGTCGATGCCGCCCTCGAAGATCTCCTGGGTGCGGGCCGCGTCGCCGGGGAAGAAGGTCTTCTCGACACCGATGGCCAGCGACATGTCGGCCTGGCCCGACAGGATGTCCTTCCAGGCGCCATGCAGGGCCATGGACGCCGTGGCGCAACCGCCCTCGACATTGACCATCGGCACCCTTTCCGGGAACAGCCCTTCGCGCACCAGCGGCGTGAAGCAGACCTGGCCGCGGATGTTGCGCTGCCCGAAGCTGCCCATGCCGCAGTTGCCGAACCAGGCCTGTTCGATCTGCCCGCCATCCGCCAGCCCGGCATCGGCCAGCACCTCCAGGTAGGCCTGCCGGCTCAGGTCCTTGAAGCTGTGCTGCGGCTGTTTGCCGAACGGGGTGCAGGACACACCGATGATGTAGACGTCTTCCACGCTCAGACTCCTCGGCTGCGGGCGCTCAGGCGAGCACCAGGGGAAGTGACTCCGGGCCACGCATGATCATGGCATCCAGCCATTGCGCGGGCTGGCTGCCCGCGCGCATCTGCGGGAAACGCGTGACCAGTTCACCGATGCAGATGCGCGCCTCCAGACGCGCCAGCGGCGCACCCAGGCAGAAATGCACCCCCTGGCCGAAGGTCAGGTGGCGATTTGGCCGCCGGCCCAGGTCGAGCGCATGGGGCTGCGCGAACTGGCGCGGATCCCGGTTGGCCGCGTTGATCATGGCGAACACGCGCTCGCCCTGGCGCAGCGACTTGCCGCCGAGTTCGTGGTCGCTGGCCACCAGGCGCACCATGCTGTTGCTCGGACCGTCGTAGCGCAGGAACTCCTCGATGGCGCTGTGGATGAGTTCAGGCTCCGCATGCAGGCGTTGCAGTTGGTCGGGGTGCTGCAGCAGGGCCGCCACGGCGCTGCCCAGCAGGTTGGTGGTGGTCTCGTGGCCGCCGAACAGGATCAGCATGCAGCAGGCGACGAGTTCGTCCTCGCTCAGGCCGCCGGCCTCGTCGCGCACGGCCACCATGCGGCTGATGATGTCCTCGCCCGGCGCAGCACGGCGCTGCGCGATCACGGCGCGGAAGTAGTCGGACATCCGGTCGGCGCCCTCGCGCGCCTTGCGGTACTTGTCGCCCTCGCCCTGCGCGGTGCCGATGAAGAGCCGCAGCCAGTCGGACCAGACCTTGATGCGGGGGAAGTCCTCGCGCGGCACGTCCATCATGTCCAGGATCACGTAGGCTGGCAGCAACACGGCCACGTCTTTCATGAAGTCCATCTCGCGGCGTGGCTCCAGGCCTGCCAGGATGTGCTCGAAGGTGGCGCGTATACCCGGCTCCATGGCTGCCACCACCGCCGGCGTGAACACGGCGTTGAGGATGCGGCGCAGGCGGGTGTGCTCCGGCGGCGACTTGAAGACCAGCCAGAGGTTGAGGTAGCGCATGACGCCGGAGAGGATGTCGCGCCGCTCGTCCCTGAGCGAGGCGTAGAACGGGGTCAGGCGGTCGGAGGACATGGTCGGCGTGGCAAGCACCAACTTGACGTCCTCGTAGCGGGTCACGACCCAGCTGCGCAGGGCGGGGCTCCAGTGCACCGGGTCGTGTTCCTGCAGGGCTTCGTACAGCGGAAACGGGTCGCGACGGGTGCTGGCATCTGCCGGGTCGTAGACAGGTGCAACGAAATCGTTCATTCTCCAAGCGTATCACGTACCATCCGCGATCCATCCACTCCCTGGCATAGGAGAAAACCCTTGCAACCCCCTGATCCGTCGGGCGTCCTGGAGGTCCGTGACATCGGCAGCATGCACGTGGGAGGTCGCAGTGCCAGCCTGGATGGATTGCCGCCGCAGGAGATCCGGTTTTCCCCCGGCGGCCCGCTGGTGCGGATCGATCCCAACGGAGACTTCGAGATCGAGCAGATGTATGTGCAGTACGTGCGCCTGTCCCGGCCGCGAGCGCGCCACCCGCTGCTGCTGATGCATGGCGGTGGCCTGTGCGGCGCGATGTACGAGACCAAGCCGGACGGCCGGCCAGGCTGGCAGCGCTGGTTCCTGCAGGCCGGGCATGATGTGTTCGTGGCAGACGCGGTGGAACGCGGCCGCGCCTCCTGGGCGCGCAGCCCGCAGTTCTTCCAGGGCGAGCCGGTGTTCCGCACCAAGGCGGAAGCCTGGGAGCTGTTTCGCATCGGCGCCCAGGGCTCCTGGGCGGGTGCCGTGCGCAGCAGCGCCGCGCACCCAGACACCCTGTTTCCCGTGGCTGCATTCGACCAGTTCATGAAGCAGAGCATCCCGCGCTGGGCCAGCACCGAGGCTGCCGTGCAGGCCGCCTACGACACGCTGGCCCGTCTGCACGGGCCGTTCGTGGTCGTCACACACAGCCAGGGTGGCAACTTTGCGTTCGCCATGGCGCTGGCCCACCCCGAAAAGATCCGCGCCATCGTGGCGGTGGAGCCCTCGGGCTTTCCGGCCCCGGAGTCCAACGACCTGGCGCGCCTGGCCGGCATTCCCCACCTGATGGTCTGGGGGGATCACCTGCAGGCCAGCGCGGTCTGGCGGCAGCTACGCCCGCAGGTGGAGCGCTACCGCGCCGCTCTGGTGGCGGCCGGCGCGGATGTGGAGGACCTGGATCTCCCCTCCCTGGGCATTGCGGGCAACTCGCATCTGCCCATGATGGATTCCAACTCGGACGACGTGGCGGCCCGGATCCAGGCCTGGATGGAGCGCAAGGGCCTGATGGCCTGAGCAGAGGTCCGGAGTCCCCCGGCCACAGGGCGCTGCGTGCGTTCACGGTGGGCGCCACCGCGACATGGCGCCTCCTTACTGGCCGCCGGCCCCGGTGGCCCACGGGATGATCAATGTCTGGCCGTCCCAGTGGGCGGCGGCATCCCGCGCCTGCTGGTACTTGGCGCGGATCGCCGGGTGCTCCGGGTACAGCTCGATCATGTGCCCGAGCACCGGGCGGGTGTCGACGTAGCAGATTTGTGCGCCGACACCGGCCGTGAACTCGCTGGCGACCGGGTAACCCGCTTGCACGAATGCGTCGCGCTCCCGCGCATAGTCGGTGCAGAAAACCGCCACGTGGTGCAAGCCTTGTTGATCTGCGCCGAACATGTCGTGAAATGCGCTGGGCCCGGGCGACAACACTTGGACGAGCTCGACGTTCAGCTCACCCGACTGGACGAACACGCTGCGAAACCGGATGGCGGGCGCGGGTTGACCTCGGTATGCATGGGCGCGCAGTTCGGCCGGCTGGCCGCCCACGAACGGGCCGATGCCGTACAGTTGATGCATCTGTCGGCAAGCCTGTTCCAGGTCTGGCACGACATAGGCGTTCTGGACGATGCGGGCCTGTTGCAACAGGGGGGTCATGGTCGTGGTTCCTTTGTGTCAGGGTGATCGCCAGGCGGGCCGCCACCCGCCGCGTCCAGGCGGGCAGGTCTGCCGGCCCGGCTGTCGCCCGCCGGGGTGGTCTGTCGTGTCGATTGTGCGTTGTTTCTCTGTGCGAGGTGGAAATTGGAACTGTTTGACACCATCATTGTGGGGGCCGGCTCTTCCGGCTGTGTTCTCGCCAACCGGCTCACCGAGAGCGGCCGCGAGCGGGTGCTGCTGATCGAGGCTGGTGGCGGCTACACCGATCCGCTGATTCTGATGCCCAAGGGTTTTGCCAGGCTCATGCACGACCCCCGTCGCGCCTGGCACTGGCAAGCGCAGCGTTTCGTCGCCAATGAGGCGCTGGGTACCGAGAAGTGGATCCGTGGCCGCGCGCTTGGCGGCTCGAGCTCGATCAACGGAATGATCTACTCGCGTGGCCACATGCAGGATTACGAGGACTGGAAAGCGGCGGCCGGGCCCGAATGGGGCTGGGAGGCGATGAAGAAGGCGTTCATGGCGACCGAGAACCATGAGCTGCCACCGACCGACTTCCGGGGCCGTGGCGGGCTGTTGCATGTGCATCCCTGCAAATTCCGCTACCCGCTAGCCGAAACCTTGATCAAGGCCGGCCAGGAAATGGGGTATGCGCGCAAGGAAGACATCAACGAACCCGACCACGAAGGCATCGGTTATTACAACTACACCATCCACGACGGGCGGCGCTGGAGTTCCGCGCGCGCCTTCCTCGCTCCAGCCATGAAGCGAAGCAACCTCACGGTGGTGACGCATGTCGAGGTGGAGCGCATTCTGTTCGAAGGCCGCCGCGCTGTCGGCGTGAAGGCGCTGCGGGACGGGCAAGCGGTCGAGTACCGTTGCTCGGGCCAGGTGGTCGTCTGCGCAGGCGCGGTCAATTCGCCACTGCTGTTGCAGCAGTCGGGCATCGGGCCGGGTGAGCGGCTGCGCGCCGCCGGCGTCGAGGTGCTGATCGATGCGCCCGATGTGGGGCGGCGCATGCTCGAGCACCTGGGCTTTGCCATGCCGCACAGGCTCAAGCAGGGCGCAGGCCTCAATTGGCGCCTGCGGGGCGCAGGCCTTCTGGCGAGCATCCTCCAGTACGGCCTGTTGCGAACGGGCATCCTGGCCACGGGCCCCTGGGAGGTCGGAGCGCACATGCGCAGCGACCCTTCGGTGTCCCGGCCCGATGTTCAGGTCTATGCCGGTGCGACCAGCGTGGGCAAGCCGCGCGAGGGCCTGCCACCGTCTGCCATGGCCATCGACGACAAGCCCGGCATCTCGATTTCCTGCCACGCCATCCGCCTGACCAGCCAGAGCGAGCTGTGGATCACGGGGCCAGCGGGCAGCAAGCCCGCGGTGATCAAGGCCAACTGGCTCTCCACGCCCGAGGACCAGCTCACCATGCTGCGCATGACCCGCCTGATGCGCCGCTTCATGGGCATGCCTGCGCTCGCCCCCTTTGTCGGCGAAGAAGTCCTGCCCGGGCCGGCTGTGCAAACCGACGAACAGATGATGGACGCCATCAAGAGACTGGTCACCTGTGCCATCCACGCCACGAGCACCTGCCGCATGGGAACTGACGACACCTCGGTGGTCGATCCGCAACTCAAGGTGCGTGGCACCGAAAACCTGCGCGTGGTCGACTGCTCGGTCATGCCGGGCCTGATCGCCGGCAACACCAATGGGCCGGCCATTGCACTGGCATGGCGCGCCGCAGACCTGTGGCAGGAGGAGCGCCGCCGGGCCGCCTGACAGCGCGCGCACCCTGACAGCGCGCCTGCCACCGACCGGACAACCCGTCCGCTGTCGAAGGTTCAGTGGGTCGTGCCTTCGGCGGTGGCCAGGTCCTGCGCTGCCGTATGCCCCAGGGCCGCCCGAATGCCGACCTGCATGCCGCGCACCATGTCTGCCAAAGGCATGCTGGTCGCAACCCGCTGCACCGCCATCTGCTCGGGCAGACAGGGCAGGTGGATGAAGCCGGCCCGGGTCTGGCCCCACCCGCGTCGGGTGGCCAGCTGGTGCATCAGCGCATAGAAGACATGGTTGCAGACAAAGGTGCCTGCAGAGTTCGAGAGCTCCGCGGCGATGCCCGCCTCGCGAATGGCCTGCAACATGGCCTTCACCGGCAGGCTACTGAAGTACGCGCTCGGCCCACCCTTGACCACAGGCCCGTCGACCGGTTGTGCGCCGCGGTTGTCCGGAATGCGCGCGTCATTCACGTTGATCGCCACCCGTTCCAGCGACATGGCGCTGCGGCCGGCCGCCAGGCCCAGGCAGACCACCAGCCCGGGCCGGTGCTGGCGCAAGAGCGCGGTCAGCCGCTGTGCCGACAGGCCGAACACCGTTGGCAATTGGGCTGCCACGATGCGGTGCCGCGCAATCTGGCGGCCATGCAGCGCCTGCGCGACGACCCAGCTGGGGTTGATGTCGTCGGTGCCGAAGGGATCGAAACCGGTGACCAGTACTTTCGGGGTGGCGTTTGGCATGGCCGCAATTTACCGCGATTCCTGATCGCGGGGAACGAAGGACGCACACATCGGAATGGGAAGGCAACCGCGAGTCGGCCAATGTCCAGGACCGCCGTGCCGGCGGCGGCCCCCGGCGGATGCTGCGACACGTTTCCGGCGAAGACGTTATGGGAGGATAATGCGGTTTTGCCCTTCTTTCAGGGCACCACCCGCCCCCCAGCCCCCCAACAGGCCCGGTGGCAAATCCTCCTGCAGGTATTGATGAGCGACCCCGTAGCCACCCCGACCCTTCCAGAGCGCCTCGACGCTTTCTCCCAACTCCAGCTGGCCGACAAGCTGGCCCGTGCCGTTTCCGACATGGGCTACGAGTCCATGACGCCGATCCAGGCGCAGGCCATCCCGGTGGTGCTGCAGGGCCGCGACGTCATGGGTGCCGCCCAGACGGGCACCGGCAAGACGGCGGCCTTCTCGCTGCCGCTGCTGCAGCGCATGCTGGCCCATGAAAACGCCTCGACCTCGCCGGCCCGCCACCCGGTGCGCGCGCTGGTGCTGCTGCCCACGCGCGAGCTGGCCGACCAGGTCGCGCAGTCCATCAAGGGCTACGCCAAACACACCCAGCTGCGCTGCGCCGTGGTGTTTGGCGGCATGGACATGAAGCCTCAGACGGCGGAGCTCAAGCGGGGCGTCGAGATCCTGGTGGCCACGCCCGGCCGTCTGCTCGACCACATCGAGGCCAAGAACGCGGTGCTCAACCAGGTCGAGTACGTGGTGCTCGACGAGGCCGACCGCATGCTCGACATCGGTTTCCTGCCCGACCTGCAGCGCATCCTGAGCTACCTGCCCAAGAAGCGCACCACGCTGCTTTTCTCGGCCACCTTCTCGCCCGAGATCAGGCGCCTGGCCAACAGCTACCTGCAGGACCCCGTGACCATCGAGGTGGCGCGCCCCAACGCCACCGCCAGCACCGTGGAGCAACACTTCTACGGCGTATCCGATGAAGACAAGCGCCATGCGCTGCACCAGGTGCTGCGCCAGCGCGGCATGAAGCAGGCCTTCGTGTTCGTGAACAGCAAGCTGGGCTGCGCGCGGCTGGCGCGTTCGCTGGAGCGTGAGGGACTCAAGACCACGGCGCTGCACGGCGACAAGAGCCAGGACGAGCGCCTCAAGGCACTGGACTCCTTCAAGAAGGGCGAGGTCGACCTGCTGGTGTGCACCGACGTGGCCGCCCGCGGGCTGGACATCAAGGACGTGCCGGCGGTGTTCAATTTCGACATCCCCTTCAATGCCGAAGACTACGTGCACCGCATCGGCCGCACCGGGCGCGCAGGTGCGTCCGGCCTGGCGGTGAGTTTTGTCTCCCGCTCCGACGGCCGCCTCATGGCGGACCTGGAGAAGCTGCTCAAGGCCAAGATCGAGATCGAGGCGCTCGAATTCGAAGAGAACATGCCCGACATCCGCAAGCAGGGGCGTATCAACGACGGCCGGCGCATGTACCCGCCGGCGGATGAAGTACCCGACGAACCGCGCAGCCCGTCCGCCGCCCGGGGCCGCCCGGACGGCGACGCTGACCGCAGCGCCCCGCGTGCCGAGCGTGCGCCGCGGCGCGATTACGCGCGCCCCCAGCGGGCCTCGCAGGATCCGTTCTTCGACAAGCCCTACGAGGCGACGTCCGCCGATGCGGCGCCGGCCTGGGAGCCTTCGGCAGCCCGCCCGGCCGTGCGCAGCATCTCGGCCAACATCAAGCCCAAGCGCCGGGTCGCGGCCCTGTTCAAGACCGATCCGGCACCAGCGCCGCAGCCTGAGGCCTCGGCCGAAACCTCCGGCACCTGACGCTCACCACGCCCGGTGGGCGGTGGGCATCATGTACCGGGCTTCTGCGCCTGCGGGCAGCGCACCTGGATCAACTCCCGGCCCGGGTGCGCTGCACCGGGCGCCGCCAGCACCCGCACCGCACTGAGACAGCCGCCCCAGACACAACCGGTGTCCATCGACAGCACATCGTGGCGCCCGAGCCAACCCAGTGTGGACCAGTGGCCAAAGGCGACTGTGGTCGCTGCGGTGCGCCGGCCCGGCACGTCGTACCAGGGCAGGAAGCCTGCCGGTGCGCCATCAGCGCCTTCCTTGGATTCCAGGTCCATGGCGCCATCGGCCGTGCAAAAGCGCAGGCGGGTGAGCACGTTGACGATGCCGCGCAAGCGCTGCATGCCGGCCAGGTCATCGCGCCAGCGGGTCGGCTTGTTGCCATACATGCGCTCCAGGAAGTCCGGACACTGCGGGCCGCGCAGCACGGTCTGCACCTCGGCGGCCAGCGCCATCGTCTGCTGCGCGGTCCAGGACGGCATCACGCCCGCATGCACCATGAGCACAGGGTGGCCCTCCAGCGTTTCATGCATCGCCATCGGCTGCTGCCGCAGCCAGTCGAGCAGCGCGGGCCGGTCGGGCGCCGACAACACCTCGGCCAGGGTGTCGCTGCGGTGGGGATCGCGCACACCGGCAGCGACAGCCAGCAGATGGAGGTCGTGGTTTCCCAGCACACAGCGCGCAGAAGCCCCCAGACCCTGCATGCGACGCAGCACGGCCAGCGACTGCGGACCGCGGTTCACCAGATCGCCCAGCACGAACAGGGTGTCGCGGCTCGGTGAAAACCCCAATATGTCGAGGAGCTGCTGCAAAGGGGAGTCGCAGCCCTGGATATCGCCGATCAGGTAAAGTGGCATGGTGTTGATTCTGCCTCCCGACTGATGGACGTCATGCTGATTGTCCTGTTGACATTGCTCAACGGGGCCTTTGCCATGTCGGAACTGGCCCTCACCGCCAGCCGCAAGGTGCGATTGACCAACATGGCCGAGGCGGGCGACAAGGGGGCGATTGCAGCGCTGGCGCTGCTGGAGAACCCCACCCGGTTCCTCTCCTCGGTGCAGGTCGGCATCACCTCCATCGGCATGCTCAATGCCATTGTGGGCGAGGCGGCATTCAGCGGCGGGGTGGCTGCCTGGCTGGAAGGCCTGGGCCTGTCGGCGCCGGTCGCATCCTTCACCGCCACTGGCATAGTCGTCACGGTCATCACCTTCATCACGATCGTGTTCGGCGAACTGGTGCCCAAGCGCATCGGCCAGCTCTACCCGGAGGCGGTGTCGCGCCTGGTCGCGCGGCCCATGACCTGGGTGGCCTCGGCCGCCAAGCCGTTTGTCTGGTTGTTGTCGGCATGCACCCATGGCGTGCTCAAGCTGCTGCGCATCGATACCGTGGGGGACCGCGGTGTGACCGAGGAGGAAATCGCGGCCAGCCTGGAAGAAGGTGTCGATGCGGGACTGATCGAGGAGCACGAGCACCAGATGGTGCAGAACGTGTTCGAGCTCGACGACCGTCCCCTCACGTCGATGATGCTGCCGCGTTCGGACATCAAGTGGCTGGACGCCGGTGCGACGGTTGTGCAATGCCTGGAAAAGGTGGCTCAGGATGGCGAGAACGGCACCCATTCCTGGTACCCGGTCTGCCGCGGGTCACTCGATGACGTGGTGGGCAAGATCAGCGTCGGACAGTTGCTCCACCTGGGGCTGGCGCACGCGGGCAGCATCGAGCCGCATGTGAAGAGTGCGGTGTTCGTGCCGGAGACGCTGACCGGCATGGAACTGGTGGAACAGTTCCGTACCCGGTCGACGCGCATGGTGCTGGTGGTCGACGAATACGGCACGGTCCAGGGGCTGATCACACCCAATGACCTGCTGGAGGCGATCACAGGCGAATTGCAGCCGCTGGCGCAGGGCGATGCCTGGGCCACCCGCCGCGAGGACGGCTCCTGGCTGATCGACGGCGCCATGCCGGTGGGCGAACTCAAGGCGCGGCTGGACATCGACAACCTGCCCGACGAGGAGCGCGGCCGCTACAACACGGTGGCCGGCTTGCTGATGGCCGTGTCGGGCTCGCTGCCGGCCACCGGAGACATCATCGACTGCGCGGGCTGGCGCTTCGAGGTGGTCGATCTCGATGGCCGGCGCATCGACAAGCTGCTGGCCAGTCGCCTGCAGGACTGAGCCGCCGCACTCAGATGCGGCCGAGCCATCGGTAGACGTGGTAGCCCAGCGTTTCGTGCAGCACGGCATGCCAGGTCTCGGGGCCGCTGGCCAGCGAGAAGTCCAGCCAGTCCACGGCGCCGGTGGTCCGGTAGTCGACCGGGTAGGGCGTCACGTTCCAGCCGGCCTTGACGAACACCCCCATCGAGCGCGGCATGTGGTTGGCCGAGGTCAGCAACAGCCAGCGCGCCTTCTTGTCGACGCCGGGCAGCGCCGCGCTCAGGGATGCGTTCTCGGCGGTGTTGCGGGATTGGTCCTCGTACAGCATCTGCGCCGCCGGCACACCCATGCGTTCGAAGAACATGCGGGCGCGCACGGCTTCGGTCTGGCCTATCCCTGACAGGCTCGCGTTGCCGCCGGTGAACAGCACCCGCAGATGGGGGTGCAGGCGCGCCAGGGCGACCGCCTCGGTCATGCGTTCGGCCGCCTCATTGAGCGCCACCTTGCCATGGGCCTCCCACAGCTTGCTGTGCGACAGGGCTCCGCCCAGCACCACCACGCCCGCGTAGGGCCGCAGGTCGAGGTCGGAGGGGGGAGCCGGGTAGCGCGCTTCGAGCCGGTGCAGCAGTACCACCGGGATGGGCGTCCATGTGCTGGCGACGAGGGCCAGCAACGCGGCCCAGGCCAGCCCCCGGCCCAGACGCGGGCGCCGCCTCCACAGCAGCAGGCCGCACAGCAGCAGCACCATCACCAGAAACAGGGGCTGCAGCGCGAATGCCAGCAGCTTGGAGAGCAGGAACATCATCGCGGACGCTTGGGTACGGGTGTGGCGCGCAGGCGGAACGCGTCGGGCATGCCGGAGCCAAGCAGGGGGCGCAGGTACAGGCGGAAGGCATCCGTGACATCGGTGCCCTGCGGGGAGATGAACGCGTCTTCCATTGTGCGCGTCTTGCCGGCCACGGCGTCGAGCGGCAGCAGCTCGTAGTCGACCGAATAGAAGCCGGTGCGCCGTATCGCCACCGAGCCGTCGCGCGTGCCCCACATCGCGTACTGCACGGCCTTCTCGCCGACCTCGCGGGCCTCGCGCTGGTCCACGTCGGAGACGCAGCCGATGAAGGAGCGCTGCAGGTAACCGAAGGTGTCGCCGCGCACGCGCTGGATGCCCAGCCGGCGGCGGATCTCCTCGCACAGCAGGTCGGCCAGTGCGCCGGTGCCCGAGAGCTGCACATTGCCGTGGGCGTCGCGTTCCAGTTCGCGCGCCAGCAGGCCGAGCATGGGCGTGCCGGAGGCGTCGTGGATGCCCTCGGACACTGCCACCACGCAGCGCCCATGGCGCGCGTAGGTGGCCTTCACGTCGGCCAGGAAACGTTCGATGTCGAACACCCGCTCGGGCAGGTAGATCAGGTGCGGCCCGTCGTCCGGGAACTTTTTGCCCAGGGCCGATGCCGCCGTGAGGAAGCCCGCGTGGCGGCCCATGACCACCCCCACGTACACCCCGGGCAGCGCCGCGTTGTCCAGGTTCACACCGGCGAAGGCCTGCGCCACGAAACGCGCCGCCGACGGGAAACCCGGCGTGTGGTCGTTGCCCACTAGGTCGTTGTCGATCGTCTTGGGAATGTGGATGCAGCGCAGCGGGTAGGCGGCCTTGCGCGCCTCCTCGCTGACGATGCGCACCGTGTCGGAGGAGTCGTTGCCACCGATGTAGAAAAAGTGTTCGATCGCATGGTTGCGCAGCACTTCGAAGATCTCGTGGCAGTAGCGCGCGTCGGGCTTGTCACGGGTGGAGCCCAGGGCCGATGAAGGCGTGGCCGCCACCAGTTCCAGGTTGTGGCTGGTCTCCTGGGTCAGGTCGACGAAGTCTTCCTGGATGATGCCGCGCACACCGTGGCGGGCGCCGTAGACCCGCTCCACCTTGTGGTGCCGGCGGGCTTCCAGGGCCACGCCCACCAGCGACTGGTTGATGACAGCCGTCGGGCCGCCACCCTGGGCGACAAGGATTTTTCCGGATGCCATGCTGTTTCTCCACAGGCCTGCCGCGGCCCTATGCGCCATCATAGGCGCCACCGGGTCCGCGGTTAACATGCCCTGCCATGATCCGGACCTTGCTGCTGCCGTCCACCCGCACTGCGCGTCGCCGCGCATGCTGGCGCATCGCCCTTTTGCGCCGTATCACCGCGCTGGCGGTGTTGGCCGGCATGGGTGTGCCGCTGGCAGTGCGCGCGGCCTGGGTCCCGGTGGAGGCCACCGAGACGAGCTACGACTATATCGACCCGGCCAGCATCCGCGTCGAGGGCAGCCTGCGCCGGGTCTGGACCCTGCACGATCTGGCACAGGCCGACGCAGACGGCGACCGCTCCTACCGCAGCCTGCTCGAGTTCCATTGCCCGGAGGCGCGTTACCGCAATCTGCAAACCCTGTTCCATGCAGGGCCCATGGGCACCGGCCGCTTGACGGGCCGCACGGCGCAGCCGGGCGCCTGGCGCCGCGTGCAGGCCGATTCGGTGGCGGCCACCGTCATGCAGCGCGCGTGCCAGCGGCGGTAGCGCGGTCTTTCAGTCGCGCCAGCAACTGCCGCCCGCCCAGGCGGCCACCCAGGACGGAGTATTCGCGGCCCGCCTGCCTGGCCAGGTACATGGCCTGGTCTGCATGGCGGATCAGCAACTGCTGGTTGCTGCAGCGCACGCGAACCCATGCGTGGCGGGAAGCTGGCCAGGGCAGCATCGAGTGAACGATACTCACCCGGGGGATCCCTTCCCAAACCTTTGCGCGATTGCACCAAGACCGATGCCCGAATTGCTTGACCCCACCGCCCTCGCGCACGAATTGCATGATGCCGAACGCACCCGCGTGCAGATCCGGCATTTTTCGCAGCGCTTCCCGTCCATGACCATCGCGGACAGCTACGCCATCCAGCGCGCGTGGATGAAGATCAAGCTGTCGGAAGGCCGCAAGGTGGTCGGCCACAAGATCGGGCTGACCTCGCGCGCAATGCAGCTGTCGTCGCAGATCACCGAGCCCGACTACGGCACGCTGCTCGACGACATGGTGCTGCGCGATGGCAGCGAGGTGGACACGGCCCACTTCATCGTCCCGCGCCTGGAAGTCGAGTTCGCCTTCATCCTGGCGCGCCCGCTGGAGGGCCCGGGCGTGACGCTGTTCGATGTGCTCAATGCCACCGACCATGTCGTCCCGGCGCTGGAGCTGATCGACGCGCGCATCGAGCAGGCGGACCGCACGACCAAGGCGCCGCGCAAGGTGCTGGACACCATTGCCGACAACGCGGCGAACGCGGCCATCATCATGGGCGGTCGCCCCATGCGGCCTGACGCCGTGGACTGGCGCTGGGCCGGCGCGCTGTTGTTCAAGAACGCCGTGATCGAAGAGTCCGGCCTGGGCGCTGCGGTGCTGAACCATCCGGCCAACGGCGTGGCCTGGCTGGCCAACAAGCTCGCGCCCCACGGCGAGCGGCTGGAAGCCGGCGAGATCGTGCTGGGGGGCTCCTTTACGCGGCCTGTGGCCTGTGCGGTGGGCGATGTGTTTCACGCGGACTACGGGCCGCTGGGGTCGATCAGCCTGCGGTTCGTGTGACTCTGTGCCGCGGCGCTGGCGGACCGATCAGGCTCCCAACAAGCGCCGGGCAAGCAGCGACTGCATCTCGCGTCGACCATCTGCGACCACGAACACGATGACGTCGCGCGCGACGACCCGATGGATCAGGCGATACGGCTTGAAGAACACCTGGCGGTATTCCTTGATGCCGAGATCCAGCAACTCCCTCGGGTAGCTGCCGCGCTCGGGCAAAGCCGACAGCTTTTCTGCAGTGGCCATGAGGCGATCCAGGACACGATCGGCATTCGCGGGGTCATCCACCTCGGCGATGTAGTCGTGGATCGCTTCCAGGTCCTGCTCGGCACCCTGGGTGAGCAGGACGCGATAGGGTGCGGACATCAGGCGAGGGCGTTCTTGGCCTTGAGGCGGGCTACCACCACACCCAGCGGTTTGACCTTGCCAGCAGCCAATTCCTGTTGCCCCAGCGCCAGCACCTTCAACAATGCCAGTGTCTGCTGGGTAGCCTCGAAACTGGCCACATCCTGCAAGACCGCCTTGGCTTCGCCATTTTGGGTGATCACCAGCGGCTCCCGCTGTTCGCCAAGTTTTGCCAGTATTTCGGCTGCATTGGCCTTGAGGTAACTGATGGGTTTGACCTGCGATGAGTAGCGCATGGGATGTCCTTTCGGACTGAATATAGTCCACTAAAAGTCTGGTGGCAAGGTTGTCGTGGCGTTTTCATGGAGCCTGACACCGCAATGTCGTGAGGGGCAGTGTGCGGGAAGACGTGCTGTTGCTGCCGCCAGCCTGTGGCCCTGGAGCCGTTTTGGCACTGCTCGGACGCAGACACTTTGGCTCGCACCAGCGGTGCCTGACGCCTATCGCCGCACCAGCGCCACCACGTACTTGCAGGGCGTGCTCAGTGGATTGAAGAAACTGCAGTCCACCGGCGGCCCCAGTTGCAGGCAGTCGCCGCGCTCCAGCCGATGGGTATCGGGCCCCTCCTCGAACACCAGCGTGCCCTGGGTGACCCAGATCTGCTGGTGCTGGAAGGCGAAGGCGCTGGCCGGGTAACGGACCCGTGCCTTCGGCGGCAACTCGATCTCCAGCAACTCCAGCATGCCGCGCTCGGGTGGTGAGAGTGCGCGCCGGATGTAACCGGTCTCGGGATCCTGCCAGACCGGCTGTGCGTCGCGTCGGCTGATGCGTTCGCCTTTCTTCTCCGACAGGGCCAGCAGGGCCGACAAGGCCAGGCCGAACGCACCCGACAGCTTGCCGAGCACCGTGGCCGTCGGGCTGGCCTCGCCGCGCTCGATCTTGCTGATCATGGCCTTGGACACCGCCGCATGCTGCGCCAGCTCGGCCAGCGACCAGCCGCGGGCCAGGCGTTCCTTCTTGAGCACTGCGGAGATCGCGTCGGTCGGATCGGGCGCCATGGTCTGGACAAGTCCCTTAAAGTAAATTACCGTCCACTATATTGGAAAACCATGGAGCGGCAATGACCCGGCAGATCCACCTCAACGCCTTCGACATGAATTGCGTCGGCCACATCCAGCAAGGCCTCTGGACCCACCCGCGCGACCAGTCCACGCGCTACCGGGAGCTGCATTACTGGACGGACTATGCCCGCCGCCTGGAGGCTGGCCTGTTCGACGGCATCTTCTTTGCAGATGTCGTGGGCGTGTACGACGTGCTCGGCGGCAGTCCGGACGCCGCGGTGCAGGGCGCGGTGCAGGTGCCGGTGAACGACCCCACCCTGCTGATTCCCGCGATGGCTGCGGTCACGCAGCACCTGGGTTTTGGTGTCACGGCCAACCTCACCTACGAGGCGCCGTTCCTGTTTGCGCGGCGCATGTCCACGCTGGACCACCTGACCGGCGGGCGCATCGGCTGGAACATCGTCACGGGGTACCTCGACAGTGCGGCCAGGGCCAATGGCCTGAGCGACCAGACGGCCCACGACGACCGCTACGACCTGGCCGACGAATACATGGCCCTGGTCTACCAGCTGTGGGAAGGAAGCTGGGAAGACGGCGCCGTGGTCGCCGACCGCGGCCGGGGTGTCTATGCCGATCCGGCGCGCGTGCGCAAGGTGCACCACAAAGGCCTGCAGTACCAGCTCGACGCCATGCACCTGAGCGAACCGTCGCCCCAGCGCACCCCGGTGCTCTACCAGGCCGGCTCGTCGGCGCGCGGTTCGCGTTTTGCAGCCACGCATGCCGAGTGTGTGTTCCTGAACGGCCAGAGCCAGGCCGGGGTGCAGCAGATCGTGCAGGGCATCCGTTCGCAGGCCGTGGCCCAGGGGCGCGCTGCCGACGACATCAAGGTATTCCTGGGCGCAACCATCGTCACCGCCGACACCGACGCGCAGGCCCGGGAAAAATTCGAGGACTACCAGCGTTACGCCAGCTCCGAAAGCGCGCTGGTGCACGCGGCGGCGTCGATGGGCATCGACTTTGCCAAATACGACATCGATGAGCCGATCGACACCGGCAAGAGCCAGGCGATCGTGTCCAACGTCGAGGCGATGACGCGCAGCGCGGGCCCGCAATGGACCCGGCGCAAGCTGCTGGAAAAGATGGTGCTCGGCAGCCGCCAGGCGCCGTGGGTCGGCTCGGCGCAGACGATTGCCGATACCCTGATCTCCTGGAGCGAGCAGGCCGGCGTGGACGGTTTCAACCTGTCGCGCACGGTCGTGCCGGAGTGTTTCGACGACTTCATCGCGCTGGTGGTGCCGCGCCTGCAGGAGCGCGGCGCCTACAAGACGGCGTACGCCACCGGGTCGATGCGGCGCAAGCTGTTCGGGCAGGACCGGCTGCCGGGCACCCACCCGGTGGCCCGATACCGCAGGGAGGGCGCCCCTGAAAACAGGGGAGCATAGCCGCCCATCACAAGCGCGTCGTTCGCAAGCTTTCTTCTCACATTACCAGCGGTAACAGAAAGGCAAAGAAGCCGCCCACCAGATAGAGCCCGACGCTGACCCCATACACCTGACGAGACACCTTGCGGGTACGCAGGCAGGCATCCCTCAGACGGGGGTCGATCGGGCAGGGCGCTTGCCGGTTGACCCACTGCATCGCGCCGCTCGCAGCCAGCATCAGCCCGGCGAAGACGAACAAGGCGACCTTGTGCTCCGACAGCCAGACGATTTGCGGAAACGCACCGACCAGACCGGAGAGCGCCGCCCCGGCTCCCAGTGCCACCAGAAGCGCGGGCAGCGCGCAGCAGATCAATGTGGAGCTGCTGGCAAACAGGCTGAGCAGTGACGTGACAAGGCTGCTGCGGGTTTGCTGTGTGCCGTCGCCTGCATGCCCGATGGATTCCAGGTGGGAGCTCATTTCCGGGCGGTCAGCTCGGCCCGGATGGCGGCAACGGTGGTATTGGCCAGCGTCTCGGTTTTGACGACGTCGTAACCCGCGTCGATGATGCCCTCGCGGATCTTGGCCATGTCCAGCTTCTGGCCCTCCTTGGGCTCGACAGCCACGATCCGCTTGTCGAGATTGACATACACCGACTTGGTTTGCGGCATCTTGGCAATCGTCTTCTCGATGCCCTGCGCGCAGAACGCGCAGACCATGCCGTTGACGGTGACCTTCGCAACGTCCGCCGCAAGCGCATGGCCATGGAAGCCGGCGGCCTGAAGGAAGAGTGCGCAGGCGGCAACTGTCCTGAGGGTGGTGGAAACAGATTGCATGAAAAACTCCTGGTTCAAGGTTTCAAAAGGTGTATCGGAAGTTGACTTTGAGGCCTTCGCTGCGGCCGTTCCTGAACGGTGCGCCAGCCTCGATGAACAATGTCTTGTGGATGAAGCGCAGGTAGGGCGTGACCTCGGTGGCATCTTTCAGGTCGGCGCCCTTGCGAGCCGCTTCCAGAACCAGCCAAGGCTGCCATTCGTCATACTCGGTCTTGTAGAAGGAGAACCCCCCGGACAGGCTGTAGCGCGTGTAGTCGAAGGCATTGGCATAACTTCCGTGCCATTTCAGCGCGGCATAGACCCGGCGGGTTTCGTAGTCCATCTGAATGCCGGATTGCAGCACGGTCTGACGCCGCGCAAAGAAATTGCCCGTGGCCTGTCCCAGCCCCAGTTGCAGGTAGATGTTGGCCTGCGCCTCCGGGAAGTTCCAGCGCGCCAGGCGGTGATTGACATGGACATCGGCCATCTCGATGCGGCGCGTATGGGCGGCCGGGCCGTGCATGTACTTCAAACCGACAAGGCCAGCGCCGACGGCCGTGGTGGAGGTGAAGGTGTACATCAGACTGGCTTCCGAATAGTCCCTCCCCAGTTCGCCCATGGTCATCCAGCTGTCCTTGAAGCCCACGGGCAATGCGTTGGCGGAGTTGGCAAGCAGCAGCAGCCCCAGGGCGACGGGCAGACAGCCCCGCCTGCGATTGAACAATGTGTGTTTCATGGAGTGCCCTCAGTTCACGGCTTTGCGGACCTGCGTCACGAACAAGTCTCCGTCGATGTCCGTCACGACGACTTGCAGCTTGTCGCCCACCTTGTAGCCCTCCAGCAGCGCGACCTCCTTGACCTTGAAGGGCATGGTCATTGCGGCCATCTTGATGCTGGCGATGGGGGCATGCTTGAGCGTCACGCGCTTGCGGGCGAGATCGAGCTGGGTGACTTCTGCATGGACCCATTCGGGGCTTGCGGACGCTGTGTCTGCAGAAGGGGTGGCCGGTTTGGGTGCAGTCTGTGCCTGCAGGCCCGCAGGAAGGCACAGGATGGCTGCCAACATGGCAGCGGTGATGCGCAAATGGTTCATCGTTTTTCCTTGAGTGGGTGTTCAAGCCGCAGGGCTCGAGCAAAAAGCCGAAATCCGGGCGCACTTCGCCCCGGGGCACTCAGGAAATGGGTGGTTTGCGCACCAGGGCGCCTTCGGCGTTTTGCCAGGCACTCACAGGCCGTGCCAGTTGCGCGTGCGGCAACGGGAGTTCAGGAAATTGCCATGCCGCTGGCAGAAAGCTGCTGAGATGGCAGATCTGGCAGGTCGTGCAGGTGCTGGCGACGGTCTCTGCAGGGGCGCTGTCGTCCAGCCCGGCATCATGACAAGGCAGGGCGGTGCTGGTGTGGGCGCCGTCTTCCGCCGCCTGCGCAGGCGCAGCCATCTGCTGCACCATCTCGTGGGCCATGGCATCACCCACCAGCACGCGCATGGCGAGCAGGGCGATCAGCATGGTGGTCAGGAATCGGCGCATTGCCGCGGAATATACGACGGAGTCAGAGGCCCCACACGGTGTGGACAATCATGGGGCTGGGGCTTCATTGCGCAGGCGTCGATGGCGAGGGCAAGCGCCACCGGAGCGCCCGCCTTTGTCACACAAGGGTTTCCCGTGCTTGAAATTCATCACTGGCCGCCAGGCAAGGCTTGGAACCGCCCAGGCGCAGGATCCTTGGGCATATCTCGCGGGTGCAGGAAGCCGGCAATCCACCCGGCGACATTGATCCAGGACTCGAGCAGCCCATTTTGCGGCCGCCCGTGTGTCATGGCTTTTGCGCCATCGCCTTTTCAAGGAACGTGAACATTCGCTGTTCGGAGTTTTCCGTGACTTCACTGCTGTAGCGATACGTCACGCGGTTGTTGCGCACGTCCACCTTGGTAAAGTTATTCAGATTCTTGCAATCCCAGCAATGGGTCGTCTGCGCATAAAGATGCCATTCAACCGGCCCGCCCGCCGACTTGATGGCTTCCAGTTTTGGCACGCAATCGCCGGGCGGGGTCTCGTTGTCAAGCTCGCCCATCAGAACCAATAACGGCTTGTCCACGTCCGGGTTGATCAACTCGTAAGCACGCCCCGAGGCAGGAGTGATCGTCATGCATCCGGGATAAAAGGAAACAGCTGCCGCGAAGCGGGTTCCATCGCCTAACGCATCAGCCCAGGTCTTGCCGCTGAGTGCCAGGGACACCATTGCGCCCCACGAGTAGCCCGCATGCGCAATTCGCTGCTTGTCTACATAGTCGAGCTTGGCCAGATGCGCTGCTGCCAGCAGCGCGTCGCGAGCCCCGCGCATGAAATTGACACCGCCTTTCACGCCAAAGCAAACGGTGTCCACGCTTCGCGGCCCGAGGCTGTCCACTACCAAGGCCACATAGCCACGCTTGACTGCGGTTTTGGCCCATTCCAGCATGGACAGGTTTTGAAAAGTACCGCTCGGATTGCGCAGGCCGCCACATTGATGGTGCAAAACAAGCGCTGGAAACGGTCCGTTGCCCTGCGGCTTGTACAAGGCCATAGATGGCGCGGTGAAAAAGCCGAACTCGCTCGCTTTGTCGGGGTAGTTAAGGTCTGGGGCCATGCCGGCGGCGCTTCGCAGTTCCTGGGCGCTGCGTCCCTGAGCGGCTACATGAGCCGCGCTGAAGGTGATGCCCAATACCAAGGCCACAAGTTTGCAGCGAGCGACGGTGATTCGCCGGATATCAAGCATTTTCCCCATTGTATTGAGGGCAACCGGAACACACACAGACTCGGCTGGAGTTGTGCAGATCCCCAGGGATTCTCAATTGGCTGCGAACTGTGCAGTCGGCGGTGATCCTGCTGCTGGTCTCGCCCTGCCGGTTCTGCTGTTGTAAGCCTCGCCCGAGGCCCGAAACCCTGTACTGGCGGCTACAAGGTGGCTGCATGACCCCCGGAAGCAACAAAGCCCAACCTTGTGGGCCGGGCTAAGTTATTGATTTCATTGGTGCCGGAGAGATGAATCGAACACCCGACCTTCTCATTACGAATGAGCTGCTCTACCGACTGAGCTACACCGGCTAACCGGGCGCGATTATAGCCCGTCGTGGTAGGTGGTCACCCGCTCGACCTCGTTCTTGCTGCCCAGGATCACGCTGACCCGCTGGTGCAGTTGGGTGGGCACGATGTCCATGATGCGCTGGCGCCCGTCCGTCGCGGCGCCGCCGGCCTGCTCGATCAGCCAGGCCATGGGGTTGGCTTCGTACATCAGGCGCAGCTTGCCCGGCTTGCCGGGTTCGCGGCGGTCCCAGGGGTAGAGGAATACGCCGCCGCGCGTCAGGATGCGGTGCACGTCGGCGACCATGCTGGCCACCCAGCGCATGTTGAAGTCCTTGCCGCGCGGGCCGGTGCTGCCGGCCAGGCATTCGTCCACATAGCGTTTGACCGGGTCGGCCCAGTGGCGCATGTTGCTCATGTTGATGGCGAATTCCCGGGTGTCGGCGGGGATCTTCACATGCTCCTGCGTCAGCACGAAGGAGCCCTGCTCGCGGTCCAGCGTGAACATCGCCACGCCGTCGCCCACGGTCAGCACCAGGGTGGTCTGCGGCCCGTACACGCAATAGCCTGCGGCCACCTGCTTGTTGCCGGGTTGCAGGAAGTCCGCCTCCGAGATGCCGGCCGATCCGTCGGGTTTCTTCAGCACGCTGAAGATGGTGCCGATGCTGACGTTCACGTCCACATTGCTGGAGCCGTCCAGCGGGTCGAACATCAGCAGGTACTCGCCCTGCGGGTAGCGGTTGGGCACCACATAGATGCCCTCCATTTCCTCGCTGGCCATGGCGGCCAGGTGGCCGCCCCATTCGTTAGCCTCGATCAACACCTCGTTGGCGATGATGTCCAGCTTTTTCTGGACTTCGCCCTGGATGTTCTCGCTGTGGGCCGTGCCCAGCACATCCCCCAGCGCCCCCTTGTTGACGGCGCGGCTGATGCTCTTGCACGCACGTGCCACCACCTCCAGCAGCAGGCGCAGGTCGGCCGGTATCAGCGACTGGATGCGCTGCTGCTCGACCAGGTAGCGGGTCAGGGAAATCGGGTTGCTCATGGCGGGCTCCTTCAGGCTAGTCGGACAGCGCGCGCGACACCACCTCGCGCACATCGTTGCTCAGGTCGGCCTTGGCCGCCACACGCGCGATGGCTTCGCGGGCCGCGCTGCGGTAGGGCTCGGCCAGGCGGCTCCAGCGGTCCAGCGCACGGGCCAGGCGCGCAGCCACCTGCGGATTGATCGCGTCGAGCTCGAGCACGCGCTCGCTCCAGAACACATACCCCGCCGCATCGGCGCGGTGGAAGGCGCCCGGGTTGCCGCTGCAGTAGCTGAAGATGACGCTGCGCGCGCGGTTGGGGTTGCGGATGCTGAAGTCGGGGTGCTTCAGCAGCTGGCGTACCAGGGGCAGCACGTTGCCGCCACGGTCCGGCGCGCCAGCCTGCAGCGCGAACCATTTGTCCAGCACCAGTGCCTCGTCCTTGAACATGGCATGGAAGCGGGCCAGGGCGTCGTCGGCCAGCGGGTGGCCGCAGGCGACCAGGGCGCTCAGCGCGTTGAAGCGGTCGGTCATGTTGCCGGCCGTCTTGAAGCGCTGGTAGGTCTTGCCGGGCCAGACGTTGTTGCTGCTGCCGTTCTGGACCGCGTCCAGGCACAGCATCGCCAGCGCCATGCCGCTGAGCGCACGCCTGCCGGTGGACACCGGGTCCGGCCGGTAGGCGCCGTTGTCCTTGTGGGCTTCGAAAGCCCATTGCCAGTCCTCGCGCAGCGCGCTGGCCAGTTGCAGGCGCATCGCTTCCCGCACGACATGTACCTGCTGCGGGTCCACCACGGCCAGTTGTTCGGCGATGTAGGTCTGCGAGGGCAGGCTCAGCACCAGTTCCTTGAAGGCGGCGTCCAGCTGCGGGTGGCGCAAGACGCCGCGCATCGCGTCCAGGAAGGGCGCACCAAGCACACCTGCGCTGTTGCCGTCCGCCAGGGCCTTGAGCGCCGCGCGCATCGCCAGGCGCTGGCCGGCCTCCCAGCGGTTGAACGGGTCGCAATCATGCGCCAGCAGGTGCAGCAGCTGTGCGTCGGTGTAGTCGTGGTGCAGCACCACCGGCGCACTGAAGCCGCGCAGCAGCGAGGGCACCGGTTCTGCATCCACACCGGCGAAGGTGAGCGTCTCGCTGGCCTGGCTGATCACGAAGGTGCGCGCGCCTGCGCCGGGCTGGGATTCGTCGGCCAGCTGCAGCGGCATGTCGCGGCCATCCGGCGCCACCAGGCCCAGGCTCAGCGGGATCACGAAGGGCTCCTTGTGGGCCTGCCCCGGTGTCGGCGCACAGCTCTGGTCCAGCGTCAGCGTGTAGGTGCGGGCGGCCGCGTCGTACTGGCCGCTGGCCTTAAGCTGGGGGGTTCCGGCCTGGCTGTACCAGCGCTTGAACTGGGGCAGCAGCTGCACCAGGTCCGAGCCCGGGTTGGCATCGGCCTGGGCCTGCGCGAAGTCGTCGCAGGTGACGGCCTGGCCATCGTGACGCTCGAAGTACAGCTTCATGCCGCGCGCAAAACCGTCGCGGCCCACCAGCGTCTGCATCATGCGCACCACCTCGGCGCCTTTTTCGTAGATGGTGACGGTGTAGAAGTTGTTGATCTCCACATAGCTGTCGGGCCGCACCGGGTGCGCCATCGGGCCGGCGTCTTCGGGGAACTGCACGGTGCGCAGCACCCGCACGTCCTCGATGCGCTTGACGGCGCGGGCCGAGGCCTCGGCACACAGGTCCTGCGAGAACTCCTGGTCGCGGAACACCGTCAGGCCTTCCTTCAGGCTGAGCTGGAACCAGTCGCGGCAGGTGACGCGGTTGCCCGTCCAATTGTGGAAGTACTCATGGCCCACCACCGACTCGATGTTGGCGAAGTCGGCGTCGGTCGCGGTGGCCTGGCTGGCCAGCACGTACTTGGTGTTGAAGATGTTCAGGCCCTTGTTCTCCATGGCGCCCATGTTGAAGTCGCTGGTGGCCACCACCATGAAGCGCTCCAGGTCGAGCGAGAGGCCGAAGCGGGCTTCGTCCCAGGCGATGGAGGCCATCAGGGAGTTCATCGCGTGTTCGGTCTTGTCCATGTCGCCGCGGCGCACGTAGATCTCGAGCAGGTGGTCTTTGCCGGCGCGCGAGGTGATGCGCTGCTGGCGGCACACCAGCTGCCCGGCCACCAGCGCGAACAGGTAGCAGGGCTTGCGGTGCGGGTCGACCCAGTGCGCAAAGTGCCGGCCCTGGTTGCCGTCGCCCTGCAGGTCGCCCTGCGCCACCAGGTTGCCGTTGGACAGCAGCACCGGGTAGAGGGCCTTGTCGGCGCGCAGCGTCACGCTGTAGCTGGCCATCACGTCAGGACGGTCCAGAAAGTAGGTGATGCGCCGGAAGCCCTCGGCCTCGCACTGCGTGAAGAAGGAGTTGTTGCTGACGTACAGGCCCATCAGCTTGGTGTTCTTGGCCGGGGCGCAGGTGGTGAAGATCTCCAGGTCGAAGGCATCGTGGCCGGCGGGCAGGTTCTCCAGCACCAGCTGGTTGCCGTCGATGCGAAACGAGGTGCCGGCGCCATTCACCAGCACGCGGGCGAGGTTCAGTTCCTCGCCGTCCAGGCGCAGGGGCTGTGCCGGTACGTCGGGGTTGCGCCGCATGCGCATCTTGTTGAGCACCCGGGTCTTGGCCGGGTCCAGGTCGAAGGTGAGGTCGACGGTGTCGATCCAGTAGGCGGGCGGCTGGTAGTCGAGGCGCTGGACGCTGATCGTCTGGCCTTGGCCGTCAAGCAGGAATGGCATGGAGGTTCCCCAGAAAGTTGGATTCGATCAGTTCGTGGTAATTGCGCACGCTGGCCACCACATGCGGGCCGCCCAGCTGCTGCGCGCTGTGGCTGGTGCACACCGCCACGGCACGCATGCCGGCACGGCGCGCGGCTTCGATGCCGAAGGGTGCGTCTTCGAACACGATGCAGGCTTCTGGTGCCACGCCGATGCGCCGCGCAGCTTCCAGGAAAATTGCCGGCTCGGGCTTGCCGGCCAGGCCTTCGTCGCCCCCCACCACCGCATGCGGCAGCGGGTCCATGCCCAGGTGCGAGAACGCGAACGCGATGTTGTGCTTGTCGCCTGCCGTGCCCACACCCACACGCAGGCCGCGGGCCATGGCGTCGGCGCTGAAGGCCTTGAAGCCGGCCACCTCGGCAAACACCGGGGCGAACAGCTCGCGGTAGATCTCTTCCTTCTGGTGCACCAGCTCCCAGGACTCCTTCGCGTCCATCGGGCGGCCGAACAGCACCTCCATGCATTCGGCGCCGGTGCGCCCGGTGGTGCGGCGCAGCAGCTCCTCGACCTCGATGGTGAGCCGGTGACGCTCGGCGAACGCCACCCAGCTTTTCGCGTGGTAGGGCATGGAGTCGATCATGGTGCCGTCCATGTCGAAGATGATTCCCTGGATAGGCATGGGTCAGACCCCCTGCTTGAGCGAGGCTTCGATGAACACGTCGAGGTCGCCGTCGAGCACCTTCTGCGTGGCGGAGACTTCGACATTGGTGCGCAGGTCCTTGATGCGGCTGTTGTCCAGCACATAGCTGCGGATCTGGTGGCCCCAGCCGACGTCCGTCTTGCTGTCCTCGAGCTTCTGCTGCTCTTCCTGGCGCTTGCGCATCTCGTGGTCGTACAGGCGGCTGCGCAGGCGCTTCCAGGCGACGTCGCGGTTGCTGTGCTGGCTGCGGCCGTCCTGGCACTGCACCACGATGCCGGTGGGGATGTGCGTCAGGCGCACCGCGGAGTCGGTCTTGTTGATGTGCTGGCCGCCGGCGCCACTGGCGCGGAAGGTGTCGACACGCACGTCGGACGGGTTGATGTCGATCTCGATCGAGTCGTCGATCTCGGGGTAGACGAACACGCTCGCAAAACTCGTGTGCCGGCCGCCCGAGGAGTCGAACGGGCTCTTGCGCACCAGGCGGTGCACGCCGGTCTCGGTGCGCAGCAGGCCGAAGGCGTATTCGCCCTCGATCTTGATGGTGGCGCCCTTGATGCCGGCGGTGTCGCCGGGGGATTCGTCTTCGATGGCAGTCTTGAAGCCCTTGCGCTCGGCGTACTTCAGGTACTGGCGCAGCAGCATGCTGGCCCAGTCGCAGGCTTCGGTGCCGCCGGCGCCGGCCTGGATGTCCAGGAAGCAGTTCATCGGGTCGGCCGGGTTGTTGAACATACGCCGGAATTCGAGCTGTTCGATCTCGGCCGAGAGCTTGGCGGTCTCTTCCTCGATATGCGCCAGGCTGTCGGTGTCGCCCTCGTCCTTGCTCATCGCATAGAGCTCGGAGTTGTCGGCCAGCTCGGTGGTGAGGTGGTCCAGCGAGACCACCACGCCGTCGAGGGCCTTCTTCTCGCGGCCCAGTTCCTGGGCGCGCTTGGGGTCGTTCCAGACGGTGGGGTCTTCCAGCGAGGCGTTGACGGTCCTCAGGCGTTCGGATTTGGCATCGTAGTCAAAGATACCTCCGTAAATCTTCGGTGCGTGCGCTCAGCGAAGAGAGTTGGGAGCCGATCTGGTTGATGTGTTCTGCGTCCATGGGGAGTGTCCTGCGGTGGGTTGTTCTGGCGGGCCACTGGCCCGGGCGGCGCATTTTCTCATGCCGACACGGCACCACCCGTTCTCAGGACAGAAACTCCTCCAGCAGGCGGGCCAGTGCCTCGGGCTGGTCGTGGTGCAGCATGTGCCCGGCATCCTGCACGACGGCGATGCGGCAGTCGGTCACCAGTTTCAGACGCTCATGGTATTGGGCCTTGGTGAACTTGCCCTTCCACAGGCCGCCCATCGGTTCTTCCGACGCTTCCACCGCGAGCACCGGCATGCTCAGGCGGCGGTAGTGCGCCAGCAATTCCTCCACGCGGCTCAGGTTGGCGTAGATGATCTTGTGGGCCGGGTCGCCCAGGATCTCCCATTGGCCCTGGGGGTTCTCGCGCGCCCAGTGGGTGGCCAGCCAGTGGGCCTTGTCCAGCCCGGCCGCGTCGCGGGCCAGGCGCGGGTTGGTCTTGGCCAGGCGCCGTGCAACACCGGCCGCGCTGTCGTAGGGCCTCAAGTCCATCTCGCCGCGCTCATAGGCCCTGATCTGGTCCATCCAGCGGGCATAGCGCTCGGGCGCCTCGTCGGGGCTGGCGCCCGGGCTGCCGAAGCCCTCGATATTGACCAGGCGGCGGATGCGCTGCGGCCGGATGCCACCATAGTGCATGACCACATTGCCGCCCATGCTGTGGCCCACCAGGTCGATCGGCCGGTCGCCGGCGAAGTGGTCGATCAGGAAGTCGAGGTCGGCAAAGTAGTCGGCGAACCAGTAGTTGTCGGTGGCCGGGCCGCTGGTGAGGCCGTAGCCGCGCCAGTCGGGCGCGATGATGTGGCGCCCCTGCGCGAAGGCCTCGGACAGGGCGTCGACGACGAACTGGTAGGAGGCGCCGACGTCCATCCAGCCGTGCACGAGAAACAGCGCAGGCTTTTCGCTGGCGGGTTCGCCCCAGGTCCACACATGGTAGCTGTGCTTGCGGATCGGCACGAACAGGCTGCGCGCGGTTCTTTTGACTTGGTACATTAAGCCGATCATAAGGAGGCAACAGGTGGCAGGCAGTCAACTGAATGACAGGCCGGTGCGCTCCCCAGCGGGGGACCATTACGCGGCCATGCACCGGGGTTTCGGCTGGCAGGTGCCGGCGCAGTTCAATATGGCCGAGGCCTGCTGCGGCCGGTGGGCACGCGCGCCCGGGGCCGCCGCCCGCATCGCGGTGCGCGCCGATGCGCCTGGCGCACGGGTGCGCAGTTATTCCTATGCCGAGTTGCAGCAGTGGGCCAACCGGCTGTCCAACGCGCTGCGCATGCGCGGTGTGCAGCCGGGCGACCGGGTGGCCATCGTGCTGCCGCAGCGCTTCGAGACGGCGGTGGCCTACATGGCGGTGCTGCAGATGGGGGCTGTCGCCATGCCGCTGTCGATCCTGTTCGGGCCCGATGCACTGGCGTACCGCCTGCAGGACAGCGGCGCCGGCGTGGCGATCTGCGATGCCCAGGTGGTCGACCACCTGCACGCGCTGCGCGACGACTGCCCGGCCCTGCGCTCGGTGATCCGGGTCGGCGGCCGCAGCAGCCAGGCCGAGGAAAACTTTCATGACCTGCTGGCCAAGGAGTCCGATGCCTTTACCCCGCTGTCGACCCGCGCCGACGACCCGGCGGTGCTGATCTACACCAGCGGCACCACCGGCAACCCGAAGGGCGCGCTGCTTCCGCACCGCGCGCTGATCGGCAACCTGAGCGGCTTCGTGTGCAGCCAGAACTGGTTCGGGTTCGACCCCACTGGCCGGCGCGAAGGCTCCGACGCAGTGTTCTGGTCGCCCGCAGACTGGGCCTGGACGGGCGGCCTCATGGACGCACTGCTGCCCAGCCTGTACTTCGGCCGTCCCATCGTGGCCTTCAACGGCCGGTTTGCGCCGGATGCCGCGTTCGACCTGCTGCAGCGCCACGGTGTCACGCACACCTTCCTGTTCCCCACCGCGCTCAAGGCCATGATGAAGGCCTGCCCGCACCCGCGCCGGCAGTACCGGCTGGCACTGCAGGCCGTCATGAGCGCTGGCGAGGCGGTTGGCGACGCGGTGTTCGCCTACTGCCGCGACGAACTGGGCGCGGTCGTCAACGAGATGTTCGGCCAGACCGAGATCAACTACATCGTCGGCAACTGCGCGATGAACGACGACCGCAGCCAGGGCGTCGGCTGGCCGGCACGGCCCGGCAGCATGGGGCGCGCCTACCCCGGCCACCGTATCGCGGTGCTGGACGACACCGGCCGGGAATGCGCCATCGGCGAGCCAGGCGATGTGGCCCTGCACCGGCTCGATGTCCATGGCCAGCCCGACCCGATCTTCTTCCTGGGCTACTGGAAGAATGCGGGCGCCACCGGGGCCAAGTTCACCGGCGACTGGTGCCGCACCGGCGATGTGGCGGTGCAGGATGCCGACGGTTACCTCTGGTACCAGGGCCGCACCGACGATGTCTTCAAGTCCGCCGGTTACCGGATCGGCCCGGGCGAGATCGAGAACTGCCTGGTCAAGCACCCGGCGGTTGCCAACGCGGCGGTGGTCCCCAAGCCGGACCGCGAGCGGGGTGCGCTGGTCAAGGCCTATGTGGTGCTGGCTCCGGACGCCGCCCGGGAACGCGCGCGCCAGAGCCCCGCCCTGCAGGACTTCGACGCTGCGCTGGTTGCGCAACTGCAGGAGCATGTCCGCGGCAAGCTGGCGCCCTACGAATACCCCAAGGAGATCGAGTTCCTGCCCGAACTGCCGATGACCACCACCGGCAAGGTGCAGCGGCGCATCCTGCGGCTTCAGGAGGAAGCACGCGCCGCCGGGCGCGCACAGGGCTGAGCATGACCCGGCGCGCGCATGTCTCGGAGACCCCGGCCACGCGCCTGCTGCGCGAGCAGCAGGTCGCCTTCACCGAGCATGTCTATGAGTACGTGGAGCACGGTGGCGCGCAGCACAGCGCGCAGGTGCTGGGTTTCGATCCGTTCTGCGTGGTCAAGACGCTCGTGATGCAGGACGACACGGCGCGGCCCCTGCTGGTGTTGATGCACGGCAACCGCACGGTGAGCACCCGCAACCTGGCGCGCCAGATCGGCGTCAAGTCCGTCGCACCCTGCACGCCCGAGACCGCCAACCGGCACAGCGGCTACCTGGTGGGCGGCACCTCGCCGTTTGCGACCCGCAAGGCCATGCCGGTGTATGTGGAGCAGACGATCCTGGAGCTCCCGCGCATCCTGATCAACGGCGGGCGGCGCGGTTACCTGGTCGAAATCGACCCGGCCGTCTGCGTGCGGCTCCTCGACGCCAGGCCGGTACAGTGCGCGCTGGCAGAATGACGCACGGGCGCAGTCCGATCGACTGGGCTGGAGACACGCATGGATACCCTCAAACCCCTTCTCCCCGTACTGGCCGTGCTGGCCGCCTACATCGTCGGATCCCTGTCGTTCGCGGTGATCGTCAGCCGCCTGATGGGCCTGAGCGATCCGCGCACCTATGGCAGCAAGAATCCGGGCGCCACCAATGTGCTGCGCTCCGGCAGCAAGCCGGCGGCCGTGGTGACGCTGCTGCTCGACGCGGCCAAGGGCTGGCTGCCGGTGGCCCTGATCGCCTGGTACGGCAAGGCCTGGGGGCTGGAGGAGGGCACGCTGGCCATGGCCGGTCTGGCTGCATTCGTTGGCCATCTGTTCCCGGTGTTTTTCCGCTTTCAGGGCGGCAAGGGGGTGGCGACCGCATTGGGGGTCTTGTTCGGCATCCACTGGGGGCTGGGGCTGGCCACGGCGCTGACCTGGCTCATCATTGCCTGGTTCTTCCGCTACTCGTCACTGGCTTCGCTGGTGGCGGCCGTGTTTGCGCCGGTCTATTACGTCTTTGGCGATGGCGTGGCCTGGTACCTGGACAGGAGCGTCCTGCTTGCGATCGCGGTCATGGCCCTGCTGCTGCTGTGGCGCCATGCGCAGAACATCAGCCGGCTGGTCAAGGGCACCGAGTCGCGGCTGGGTGCAAAGAAGACCTGAGGATGGCTCAGGGCTGCTGCGCGGCGTAGGCGCCGAGTTGCAGCACCAGATGGTGGTTCAGGCGCACGCGCACGGACGATGCCGCCAGCGCGCTGCGGATCTGCGGGCTGCCCTGTGCGGTGCGGTGCAGGCGCGGCTGTGGCAGCGGTTCGTCGATCTCGTTGAGCACGATGGCCACATGCGGCAGGTTCGGCTTGCTGCTGCGCCGCATCACCACCGCGACCTCGCCGCTGTCCAGGCGGACATAGGTGCCCGGTGGACACAGCCCCACGATGTGGACCAGCGAGTGGCCGATCAGGTCGGACTGGTCGCCCGCGTCGCCGATGATCGAGCGCACCGACTCGCTGGCGCTGCGGCCGACCCGTGATTTCCGCGGGCTGATCATGGCCGCGTAACGGTCCACCACCCGCACGATGCGTGCCAGGCGCTGCGCCGGCGCCACCTGCCAGAGTTCGCCCTTGCCGGTCATCTCGTTGTGGTGGCCGGTGACGATGTCCAGCCACAGGTCGTCCACGATGCCGATGTTGGCCAGCATCATGCCGCCTTTGACCGGATGGGCCCGGATCGCGTCCATCTGCCGCGGGTCGGGCCGCTCCATCTGGGTGGCCAACGCGTCCTGCAGGGAGGTCATGCCGATGTTCATCGTCAAGGCGGCATGCACCAGGCTGTCGCGCTCTTCCTGCGCCAGGTTCAATTCGACGGCAATCAGGTGGCACAGGACGGCGCACACCAGCGAATGCGAGGCGCTGTAGCCCACCGGCGAGTTGGTGGCCAGCTGGAACAGCAGGTAGAGGCCGACATCGGTGTCGCGCTGCAGCAAGTCCTGCATCCAGCGGTCGTACTGCCATACGCGCAGCTCGAACTCCTGCACGCTGTCCGGGCTGGCGAGGATGACTGCGAGGCCGGCCTCCAGGTCGGACCACAGGCTGAGCAGGTCCTCGTAGTCGCTTTCGGTCTGGACGGTCACGTCAATTGCGCTTCTCGAGAACCATCTGCTCGCTGTTGCGCGACATCTGGAAGCGCGCAAGGTAGCTGTTTCCCAGAAGAACAAAGGGCATGGAGGTGGGCGTCACGACGGCGTCGACTTCGCGTACCTCGACGTCGTTGAGCCGCACGGAGTTCAGGCGGATGCGCCAGCCCCGCGCCATGCCGTTGGCGGTGCCGACATTGACGGGCTCGCCCTTCTTGTAGTCCAGCCCGAGTCGCTCGGCGTCGGACAGGCCAATGCCGATGGCCGTGGCGCCGGTATCGACGAGAAACTGCACCGGCCGCGAGTTGATCATGCCCTGGGTCACGAAATGTCCGCCGGAATCGGCCGTCAGGACGATCCGCACACCGCTGCCCGCAGGAGCCGGCTGGCCGACCTGGACAGGCGCTCCGCCCACCCGCAGTGTCTGGCGCTGGCCCGCGATCTCCAGCGTGGCGCTGTCGCCCGCAGCAGAGACGACCTTCACGCCGCGGTGGCTGTCCCCCGGAGCCACCATCTTGGGAGGCCCGCCGTCGATCACCAGCAGCGCCTTGTTGCCCATGATGCCGGAGAGTGCCACCGCCGGAGCGGCCTGCCCGGTGGACTGGGCTTGCAGGGCCGCCGGCGCAAGAAGGAGCCCGGCGCACAGCACGGCCACCAACAGGGCCGACGGGGTGGTGGTGCGCGCCAGGGCTTGCATGGGTCAGTCGCGGAAGTTGTTGAAGCTCAGCGGAAGGTCGGCGATGTCCTTGCGGATCAGGGCCATCGCGGCCTGCAGGTCGTCGCGCTTGGCGCCGGTGACACGCACCGCGTCGCCCTGGATGGCCGCCTGCACCTTGAGCTTGCTGTCCTTGATCAGGCGCTGGATCTTCTTGGAGACTTCGCTTTCGATGCCGTTGCGCACCTTGATGACCTGCTTGACCTTGTCGCCGCCCATCTTCTGCGGGTCGCCCCGGTCGAGGAAACGCACGTCGACATTGCGCTTGGTGAGCTTGTTGCGCAGGATGTCCTCGACCTGGCCGAGCTGGAACTCGGCGTCGCCGATGAGCGTGATTTCCTTGTCCTTGAGTTCGATCGACGCTGCCGTGCCCTTGAAATCGAAGCGCGTGCCGATCTCCTTGATGGTGTTGTCCACCGCGTTCCTGACTTCCACCAGGTTCGCCTCGCAAACTGTGTCAAATGAAGGCATGTTGTGATCCGTCAAACGCCCGACCGGCGGCCAGGGGCCGATGCGACAATCCTGCCATGTTAGTCGAGAAAAACGTCCCGCTCCAGCCCTACAACACCTTTCACATCGTGGCAAAGGCGATTTCCCTGGTGCGCGTGACAGAGGTCACGGACCTGCTGGAGGTGCTGGCCGATCCGCTGTGGCAGGGCCAGCCAAAGTTCGTCCTGGGCGGGGGCAGCAACATCGTGCTGACGGGCGACCTGCGCGCGCTGGTGCTCAAGGTCGAGATCATGGGGCGCCAGGTGTTGCAGGAAACCGCGCGCGGCATCGTGATCGAAGCCGGTGCCGGAGAGAACTGGCATGAGTTCGTCGCCTGGACGATCGCGCAAGGATACGGCGGCCTGGAAAACCTGGCCATGATCCCCGGCACGGTAGGCGCCACCCCGGTCCAGAACATCGGCGCCTACGGCCTGGAACTGCAGGACCGTTTCGATTCCCTGGACGCCATCGACCTGGAGACCGGGCAGTCCTTCACGCTGGACGCCGCCCGCTGCGGCTTCGGGTACCGGGATTCCGTCTTCAAGCATGCCCCCTGCGGCGGCTTCGGCCTGAAGGACCGCGTCATGATCACGCGGGTGCGGTTTTTCCTGCCCCGCCCCTGGAAGCCGGTGCTGGGGTATGCCGACCTCGACCGCAAGATGGCCGAGCAAGGCGTCAGCGCGCCGGACGCGGCGCAGGTCTTCGATTGGGTCTGCGCCATCCGTCGCGCGAAGCTGCCCGACCCGGCGGTGCTGGGCAATGCCGGCAGCTTCTTCAAGAACCCGACGGTCTCGCCCGAGCAGTGCGCCGACATCATCCAGCGCGAGCCGCGCATCGTGCACTACCACCTGGATGACGGCAGCGTGAAGCTGGCCGCCGGCTGGCTCATCGAGGCCTGCGGCTGGAAAGGCAAGTCCGTGGGGCAGGCCGCCGTCTACGAACGCCAGGCGCTGGTGCTGGTGAACCGCGGGCAGGCCACGGGCGGCGAGGTGATGACGCTGGCGCGTGCCATCCAGACGAGTGTCTACGAGCGTTTCGGCATCATGCTGGAGCCCGAGCCGGTGGTGGTGGGCTGACGGCCGGGGGCTCTGGTGGCAGCGTACCCACCAGCCCCATGCGCTGGCACAGGGCGTGCACGGTGTGCTGCAGTTCCCGCAACTCCGCGCAGGCCTCCTGGCATTGTGCAGCGCTGAAAGTCAAGCCTTCCGTCTCGATGCGCAGGGCCGCCTGGGCCAGGGCGCGCAGGCCCAGGCTGGCCGCGGCTCCCTTCATGGAATGCGCGGCCGTTGGCAGTGCCTCCAGCGACTGCGTGTCAAGCGCCAGGTAAAGCCGCCTGAATCCACCGGCCTCGTCGCCCAGGAAACTCTCCAGCAAGGTGTGGTACCCCTGCAGCGACACGGCGATGCACACCTCGCCCACCATGCCCATGTCCAGATGGCTGGCGACGTCGCCGGCGCGAAAGCGCCTCCTGGGTGCTTGTGGCGCTACCGGTGCAGCGGCTGTGGGAAGGGGTGCTGGTGTGGCGGGCCGAGCAGCCATGGCTGCCCCACGGTGCCCGAACAACTCCGTCATCATGGCCACGACCTGGTCGGAGCGCACTGGCTTGGACAGGAATCCGTTCATGCCGGCCGCGCGGGCCCGGTCGCGGGACTCTTCGAAGGCGTCGGCCGTGACAGCCACGATGGGCACGTTGGCCCCGGGCCCATTGCCACTGCGCAAAATCCTTGTGGCTTCCAGGCCATCCATCACCGGCATTTGCAGGTCCATCAGCACCACATCCGGAACCTGGCGTCCGACTTCAGTCACAGCCTGCGCGCCATCCTCGGCGAATCGGATCCTGTGGCCCAGCCGCCTGAGCAGGCCTTCCATGTACTTTCGGTTCACCGGATGGTCTTCGGCCACCAGAATGTCCAGCCCCTCGGAGCCGAAAGCGGGCGGCGGCAGCGCGGGTTGGGCTGTTTCCGGTGCCGGCTCGGGCGCACTGCAGGTCTGCAGTTGCAGTGCCAGCGTGAAAACGCTGCCCCCGTTGTGCGCGCTGCGCACCGTGATGTCTCCGCCCATCAGTCGGGCGAGGCTGCGCGAGATCTCCAGGCCCAGGCCGGTTCCGCCGAACCGCCGCGATGTACTGCTGTCGCCCTGGGTGAAGCGCTGGAACAGCCGCGCCAGCGTCGCCGGGTCCATGCCGATGCCCTGGTCGCTGACATGGATCAGCAAGTGCAGCGGCGCCGTTGCTTGCCCGTCGGTCACCGGCGGGTGGCTGGCTTCCAGTTTCAGCGCCACGGTTCCCTGGTGGCTGAACTTGATCGCATTCGACACCAGATTGAGCAGGATCTGCTTGATGCGGGTGGAGTCGGCCATCACCCAGTGGGGGAGGTCTTCCGGCAGGGTCATGACAAGCCGAAGCGTCTTTTTCTGCGCGACCGGGCGCATCAGGGCGTCCACGTCCATCAGCAGGGCCGGCAGATGGACCGGGGTGGTGCTGATGCGCATCTTTCCAGCCTCGAGGGCGGACACATCGAGGATGTCGTTGAGCAATGCAAGCAGATGGTTCGCCGAGGCTTGAGCGGTAGACACGTAGTCTCTCTGCTGTGAATCCAGTGGGGTCTGGTCCAGCAGGCTGAGCATGCCCAGCATGCCGTTGAATGGCGTTCGCAGTTCATGGCTCATGTTGGCCAGGAACAGGCTCTTGCTGCTGTTGGCCTGTTCGGCCCGCAGGTTGGCCTCCCGCAGTTCGAGAGTCAGGGTTTCCAGCGCCCGGCGTTCCTGTTCCTGGCGCCGCTGGCGTACCGTCAGCGCCAGTGCGGCAACCAGCAGCAGTATCAGCTGCGCCAGCGTCAGCCAGACGATCTTGTCGTTCTGGCCGCGCAGGGTGGCGAGCTGTTGCTCCATCTGCTCGGCCACGATGTTCGTCGATGCAATGCTCAGTGCCTGGACCTCCGGGGCGAGCGACTCCAGTTCGGACTGGAGTTTCCTGATCGTTTCCGGGTTGGAGCCCTTTTCGGCCAGAACCCTGTCGATGTACAGGTGCAAGGATTCCAGGCGGGGCAGCGTGGCCAGGTACTCGGGCCGACGCTTGAGGATTTCGACACTGGGGTTGTCGCGCAGCAGCTCGACCCGGCTCAGGAGGATGTCGGAGCGCAGGATCAGGTTTTCGATGCTGGATTCTTTGGGGTGGTTGACCGCAGCTTCCAGCGCCGAGCGCGTGCGCAGGAACTCGCGCTCAAGCTGGAACGTCAGCGCAGTCACGCTGTCCCCCTGCAGTTCCACGCTTTCGCGGATGGCCCGGCTTTGCGTCAGCTGCAGCGCCAGCAGGCCGGCCATGACCAGCGCCATGCAGGCGGTGCCCAGTGCCAGCCACAGCAGATAGTGGCGATTTTCCTGACGTTGGGCCACTGCAGCAGGCCTTATTCGATATCCATCGACTTCAGTTGCCAGGCCGAGCGGGCATAGAACTTGGACGACTGCAACTCGGCCTTGGAGTCGAACGGGTACACGATGAACAGCGGGCCCTTTGTGCGCACCGGAATCGGTTCGCCATTCATGCGGTGGGCCAAGATCATGTCGTAACGCTTGGCGTCGTCGACCGGGATGGCGGTCTTGTAGTCGTTCAGGGCCACGGCCTTGATGGTGGTGCCATTGGCCTTGGCGGCAGCCAGCACATCCCGCAGGAGCGGGCCGGTGAACTTGATCGGGTCCTTGGACCAGGGCGTCTTGGTGGTGAAGGTCTGCTGCGGCAGCTTTTCCAGCATGGCCAGATCGAACTGGGCCGCATCGGCGGTGTTCTTCTCGGCGACCTTGCCGGAGATGGTGAGGATCACCTTGCCGCTGGCCGGTGGCAAAGCCAGCGCGGGCACGGCGCTGCACAGTGCCAGAGCGGTAGCGATCGGGGCGAGGAGTCGGGTGGAAATGCAGGACATGCGGGGCTCCAAAATCGGTTTCGAAGTCCCCAGTATACTAAAAATGATAAAAACAACAAATGTGCTTTTTGGCAATCCAAATGATATCTTTTGCCACGTCACCCGCCCCCGGGCGACGTGTGCTGCCCGGTCAGGGTTTCTTGTTGCCTGTCAGGCTCAGCAGGTCCGAACCGCCGCCCAGCGAGAGCAGGCCGGTGCGGGCATAGATGCCCAGCTTCTCGCGGGTATCCGCGATGTCCAGGTTGCGCATGGTCAGTTGCCCGATGCGGTCTTGCGGCGAGAACATCGACTCACCCTTTTCCATGGTCAGCCGCTCGGGGTGGTAGGTGAGGTTGGGCGACTCTGTGTTCAGGATGGAGTAGTCGTTGCCACGGCGCAGCTCCAGCGTGACCACGCCGGTCACGGCGCGTGCCACCCAGCGCTGCGCGGTCTCGCGCAGCATGATGGCCTGCGGGTCGAACCAGCGGCCCTGGTAGAGCAGCCGGCCCAGCTTGCGGCCATGGTCGCGGTACTGCTCGATGGTGTCCTCGTTGTGGATGCCGGTGACCAGGCGTTCATACGCGATGAACAGCAGCGCGAGGCCCGGGGCCTCGTAGATGCCGCGGCTCTTGGCCTCGATGATGCGGTTCTCGATCTGGTCGCTCATGCCCAGGCCGTGGCGCCCGCCGATGCGGTTGGCCTCCAGGATCAGCTCGACCATGCTGGCGAAACCCACGCCGTTGAGGGCCACCGGCTGGCCTTCTTCGAAGCGCACCGTGACTTCCTCGCGCCTGACCTCCACGTCGTCGCGCCAGAAGGCGCAGCCCATGATCGGCTGCACGATCTTCATGCCGCTGTGAAGGTGCTCCAGATCCTTCGCCTCGTGGGTGGCGCCCAGCATGTTGGAGTCGGTCGAGTAGGCCTTCTCGGCCGACATCTTGTAGCCGAAACCGGCCTTGGTCATGAACGCGGACATCTCGGCACGCCCGCCGAGTTCGTCGATGAAGAGCTGGTCCAGCCAGGGCTTGTAGATCTTGAGCCCCGGGTTGGTCAGCAGGCCGTAGCGGTAGAAGCGCTCGATGTCGTTGCCCTTGAAGGTGCTGCCGTCGCCCCAGATGTTGACGTCGTCCTCCTTCATCGCGGCCACCAGCATGGTGCCGGTGACGGCACGACCCAGCGGGGTGGTGTTGAAGTAGGTCACACCGGCCGTCGAGATGTGGAAGGCGCCGCTTTGCAGCGCCGCGATGCCTTCGGTGGCCAGCTGGTTGCGGCAGTCGACCAGGCGCGCTGCCTCTGCGCCGTATTGCAGGGCCTTGCGCGGGATCTCGTCATAGTCGGGCTCGTCGGGCTGGCCCAGGTTCGCGGTATAGGCATAGGGCACGGCGCCCTTGTTGCGCATCCAGTGCAGCGCGGCGCTGGTGTCCAGGCCGCCGGAGAAGGCGATGCCGACCTTCTGGCCGACGGGGAGGTGTTGGAGGATGGTGGCCATGGTGCGGGTTCTGTGCTTCAGCCGTAGTGGCAGATGTAGTGGTAGGGCTCTGTCACCCGGATGTCGAAGCTGCTGTTGGCGCCGATGCTGAACTTTTCGCCGGCCGAGGAGCGCACCCAGGCGTCGGTGCCGGCCAGGCGGTATTCGCAGTAGCCGCCGACACACTCCATGATCTCGGGAGCGCCGGTGCCGAAGGTCAGCGTCGCCGGCAGGACGACGCCAACCGACTTGCGGGTGCCATCGGGGTAGGTGAGCGTGTGGCTCACGCATTTGCCGTCGAAGTAGACGCTTGCCTTGGTCGTGACGGATACGCCGTCGATCTTTTCAGTGGTCATGGAATGGTTGCGCTTTCCTGGTTGGGCGCCCCAGCACCCGGCGTGGATGCGGCTTGCAGGGTGCGCGGGCATGGGGCCGGGCACCCTGTGGCGCAGAGAAAATCGGATTTTAGGGCACCGGGCCGGGCCCGGGGCTCAGGAAAGCCGGGCCTGCCAGGCCTGCGGCTTGAAGCCGACCGTGGTGCCTGCGTTGGCGTCGCCGGCCCAGTCGACCACCGGCCGCTTGATGACACTGGGCATCGCCAGCATCACCGCACGCGCCGCGGCGGAATCGGTGACCCCGGCCTTGGTGGCGTCGTCGAGCTGTCGCCAGGTGGTGCCCTGGCGGTTGAGCAATGTCTCCCATCCGACACTGGCGAGCCAGGCGTCGAGCGCCGGCCCAGGCACGCCTTGCAGCTTGAAATCATGGAAGCGGTAGGCGTGCTGGTGCGCGTCCAGCCATGCACGTGCGCGTTTGACGGTATCGCAATTGCGTATCCCGTAGAGGGTTGTCACGGTTTTGTCCATGTCCGCCATCATGCCGCAAGAGGCCTGCGCGACAATAGCCGTGCATGAAAACACTGACTGACTGGCTCGACCACTGCGAGCGCCTGCACCCCAAGAACATCGACATGGGCCTGGAGCGCGTGCGCGCCGTGGCCGCACGGCTGGACTTGCGCTTCCAGTGCCCGGTCATCACCGTCGCGGGTACCAATGGCAAGGGCTCGACCTGCGCGATGCTGGAGTCCATCCTGGGCCATGCGGGTTACCGCACCGGGCTGTACACCTCGCCGCACCTGGTGCACTTCGAGGAGCGGCTGCGCCTGTCTGGCAACAATGTCGCGCTGGACCTGCTGGTGGAAGCCTTCGCGCGGGTCGAGAAGGCGCGCAATGCGGGCGATGCACCGGTCTCGCTGACCTACTTCGAGTTCTCCACCCTGGCCATTCTGGATGTCATGGTGCGCTCCGAGCTCGACGTGGCGGTGCTGGAGGTCGGCCTGGGCGGGCGGCTGGATGCCGTCAACATCATCGACGCAGATTGCGCGGTGATCACCAGCATCGACCTCGACCATATGGAATTCCTGGGCCCCGACCGCGAAAGCATCGGTCGCGAGAAGGCCGGCATCATGCGCACGGGACGGACTGTCGTGGTCAGCGACCCTGTTCCGCCCCAGAGCGTGCTCGATCGCGCCCGGGAAATCGACGCCGACCTGTGGCGCCTCGGGGTGGACTTCAACTTTTCGGGCGACAAGCAGCAATGGGCCTGGCGTGGCCGGGACCGTCGCTACGCGGGGCTGGCGTATCCGGCGCTGCGTGGCGCAAACCAGCTGGTCAATGCCAGCGGCGTACTGGCTGCACTCGCTGCGCTGCATGAGAGACTGCCGGTCACGGCCCAGGCGGTGCGCAGCGGGCTGTCGACCGTCGAGCTTGCGGGTCGCTTTCAGATCGTGCCGGGCCAGCCGACCCTGGTGCTCGATGTCGCCCATAACCCGCATTCCGTGGCAGCGCTGGCGGCCAACCTGGACGCCATGGGCTTCTTCCCGACCACCCACGCGGTGTTCGGCGCCATGGCCGACAAGGACCTTGCCGTGATGTTCGCCCGCGTCAACCCGATCATCGACCGCTGGTACTTCACCGATCTGCCCACTGCGCGCGCCCAGAGCGGTGCGGCCCTGGAGGCCCAGTGGCGCGGCCTGAATGTCCGCAAGGACACCCAGGCCCAGGCCTTCGCAGACCCGGTCGCAGCCCTGCGGGCTGCGGTGGCTGCGGCAGACCCGGCTGATAGAATCGTTGTCTTCGGATCGTTCTACACCGTGGGTGGTGTGCTCAAGGATGGCGTACCGCGTCTCGATGCCAAACACCTGAATCCATAAGCCCCAGTCCATGGCACTTTTCCAGCTCCGAAAGAAGGCCCGCGACGACGCTGCGGCACCCCCCGCACCGGCCCAGACCGTCGAAGCCATGCGCCGGCGGGCGATACATCGGCTGATCGGCGCGGCGGTCCTGGTGGTGGCGGGCGTGATCGGTTTCCCGCTTTTCTTCGACAGCCAGCCGCGCCCGATCCCTGTCGACCTGCCGATCATCATTCCGGACAAAGGCCGTCAGCCCGCCCTGGCGACGCCCCCCGCGAGCCCGGCCCTCGCGGCTGCTTCTGCGCCGGCCCGCGTCGCCGAGGCACCGGCCAAGCCTTCGGCGGCCGAGGCCCCGTCGCCAGTACCGTCCGCGGCCGAGAAGCCGGCGCCCGCCGCGGCCCTGGTGGCGGCTGCGACGCCCACTCCGGTAGCGCCTCTGGCGCCTGCCACCACCACCGCCGCCGCCGAATCCGACAAGGCGCGGGCCCTGCTGCTGCTCGAAGGCAAGGAGCCGTCGGACAAGCCGGCCGCGGCGGCAGGTGAGGCGCGCTTCATTGTCCAGGTGGGCGCCTTCACCGATGCTGCCAAGGTGCGTGAAGTCCGGCGCAAGGTCGAGGCCCTTGGCATGAAGACCTACACCCAGGTCGTCGAGACCAAGGAGGGCAGCCGCATTCGCGTGCGCGTCGGCCCGTTCACCGACAAGGCCGAGGCCACACGCATGGCGGACAAGATCCGCAAGCTCGACCTGTCCCCTGCCATCCTGACGCTGTAGGCCCACTGCGTCACCATGGCCCTTCTCGACTGGGTATTTGCAGGCCTGCTGCTGCTCTCGTTGCTGGTAGGGGCATGGCGGGGGCTGGTGTACGAGGTGCTTTCGCTGATCACCTGGGTGGCGGCTTTTCTGCTGGCCCGGTGGTTTGCCCCGACGGCGGCGGGATGGTTGCCCATGGGTGGTGCCGACGCGCTGATCCGTTACGGGGCGGGCTTCGCGCTGGTCTTCGTGGGTGTCGTGTTTGCGGGCTCGCTGGTGACCTGGCTCGTCAGCAAGCTGTTCCGGGCCGTCGGCTTGGGGCCGGCGGATCGCGCGCTCGGTGCTGTGTTCGGTTTGATGCGGGGCCTTGTAGTGTTGATGGCCCTGGGAGTGATGGTGAGCATCTCGCCACTGAAATCGCACGCGGTGTGGCTGGAAGCCGCCAGCGCGCCCTCGATCATGGCAGCGGTCAAGGGCGTCAAGCCTGTATTGCCGCCGGAGTTTGGCAGGCACCTGCCCTGAAAGTGGCAGGCCCTTTGGTGTGGACGGCGGTCAGGACCGCCGCGAACGGGATGAAACTATGTGCGGAATTGTTGGTGTTGTCAGCGACGCCCCGGTCAATCAGCTGATCTACGACGCGCTGCTGCTCTTGCAGCACCGGGGGCAGGACGCGGCGGGCATCGTCACCCAGCAGGAACGCAAGTTCTACATGCACAAGGCCAAGGGCCTGGTGCGCGATGTCTTTCGCACGCGCAACATGCGTGCACTGCCCGGCAACTGCGGTCTGGGCCAGGTGCGTTACCCGACCGCCGGCAATGCCTACAGCGAGGAGGAGGCACAGCCTTTCTACGTCAACGCGCCCTTCGGCATCGTGCTGGTCCACAACGGCAACCTCACCAACGCCCAGGCGCTCAAGGCCGAGTTGTTCAGCACCGACCACCGGCATATCAACACCGAGAGCGATTCCGAGGTGCTGCTCAATGTGCTGGCGCACGAGATCGAGCGCACCACCCGGGGGCTGCCGCTGCAGCCGGCCGACCTGTTCCTCGCCGTGCGCAATGTGCACCGTCGGGTGCGGGGTTCGTATGCGGTGATCGCGCTGATCGCCGGCCATGGCGTGCTGGCCTTCCGCGACCCGTACGGCATCCGCCCGCTGTGCCTGGGGCGCAGCCCTGGCACCACCGTGGTGGCCAGCGAGTCGGTGGCGCTGGAGGGCACCTCGCACGAATTCGTGCGGGATGTGGCTCCTGGCGAGGCGGTCTTCATCGACCTGCAGGGCACGGTGCACAACGAGCAGTGCGCTGTCAAGCCGGTGCTCATGCCCTGCATCTTCGAGTTCGTCTATCTGGCGCGGCCCGACTCCACCATGGACGGCATCTCGGTCTACCAGGCGCGTCTGAATCTGGGCGAGACGCTGGCCAAGCGTGTTATCTCGACGGTGCCGCCCAACGAGATCGACGTCGTGATTCCGATCCCCGAGTCGAGCCGCCCGAGCGCTGCGCAGCTTGCGCAATTGCTCGGCCTGCCCTACCGCGAGGGCTTCGTGAAGAACCGCTATGTCGGGCGCACCTTCATCATGCCCGGCCAGGCGGTGCGCAAGAAATCGGTGCGCCAGAAGCTCAACGTGATCGCCAGCGAGTTCAAGGGCCGCAACGTGCTGCTGGTGGACGACTCCATCGTGCGCGGCACCACCAGCCGCGAGATCGTGCAGATGGCGCGCGACGCAGGAGCGCGCAAGGTCTACCTGGCCAGTGCCGCGCCGCCGGTGCGTTACCCCAATGTCTACGGCATCGACATGCCCACCAGCACCGAGCTCGTGGCCCATGGGCGCACCATCCCCGAGATCCAGAAGATCATCGGCTGCGACGCACTGATCTACCAGGAGGTGGACGCGATGAAACGCGCGATCGGCTCGCTGAACCCCGCGCTGGCCGGTTTCGACGCCTCGTGTTTTGACGGTGTCTACATCACCGGCGACATCACCTCCGAGGACATCGCCCGCATGGGCGCCAGCCGCGTCATCGCCGAGGAGGGCGCCGAGGACACCTCGCGCCTTGCACTTCCCAACCATGCCGAACCATGACACCTGAACCATCCCCCCTGCACCCCGACACCCTGGCGGTGCATACCGCCTTAGCCCCCAGCCAATATGGCGAAAACTCGGAAGCCCTGTTTCTGACCAGCGGGTATGTACAGCCCGACGCTGCCACCGCTGCGCGCAGGTTTGGCGGCGAGGAGGAGGGCTACACCTACAGCCGGCTGGGCAACCCCACGGTCACCAGCATGGAGCTGCGCCTGGCCGCGATGGAAGGCACCGAGGCGGCCATCGCCACCTCGACAGGCATGTCGGCCATATTGCTGATGTGCATGGGCCTGCTCAAGGCCGGTGACCACATCATCTGCTCGCACTCGATGTTCGGCTCCACCATCAAGCTGATCGGCACCGAGTTCGGCAAGTTCGGTGTGCAGAGCAGCTTCGTGTCGCAGACCGACGTGGCCGAGTGGAAAGCCGCCATGCGCCCCAACACCCGGCTGCTGTTTGCCGAGACGCCGACCAACCCGCTCACCGATGTCTGTGACATCCGCGCGCTGGCAGACATCGCTCACGCAGCCGGCGCGCTGCTGGCCGTCGACAACTGCTTCTGCACCCCGGCGCTGCAGCGTCCGACGCTGCTTGGCGCCGACCTGATCGTGCATTCGGGCACCAAGTACCTCGACGGCCAAGGCCGCGTGATGGCCGGCGCCTTGTGTGGCAGCCGCAAGCTGGTCCAGGAGGTGCTGCTGCCGGTGATGCGCAGCGCCGGCATGACGCTGTCGCCGTTCAACGCATGGGTGGTCCTCAAGGGCATGGAAACCCTGGGCATCCGCATGGAGGCCCAGAGCGCGCGGGCCCTGGAGATGGCCCGGTGGCTAGCGGCACAGCCCCAGGTGGCGCGGGTGTTCTACCCGGGCCTGCCGAGCCATCCGCAACATGCGCTGGCGATGGCGCAGCAGTCCGGCAAGGGGGGCGCGGTGTTGTCGTTCGAGCTCAAGGCCTCGGACCCCGACGAGGCACGACGGCGCGCCTTTCATGTGCTCGACGCTGCACGCACGGTGTCGCTGTGTACCAACCTTGGCGACGTGAAGACCTTGATTTCGCATCCGGCCAGCACCTCGCACGGGCGCCTGAGCGAGGCCCAGCGGCAATCGGCGGGCGTCACCCAGGGTCTGGTGCGCCTGGCGGTGGGGCTGGAGCATGTGCCCGATCTGCAGGCCGACCTGGCCCGGGCGCTGGAGGGGCTATGAGCACTACCGAACAGCCCCAGGGTGCTCCCTTGAGCGGTTCGCCGCGCCGCGTGCGCACCCGCATTGCGCCTTCGCCCACCGGTTTTCTTCACCTGGGCACGGCGCGCACGGCCTTGTTCTCGTGGGCCTTTGCCCGTCACTTCGGCGGCGACTTCATCCTGCGCATCGAGGACACCGACGTGGCCCGCTCCACACAGGAAGCCGTGGACCAGATCATTGCGGCCATGCGCTGGCTGGAGCTGGGATACGACGAAGGCCCGTTCTACCAGATGCAGCGCCTGGACCGCTACCGCAGCGTCATCGCCGGCATGCTGGCAGCGGGCACGGCCTACCACTGCTATTGCCAGCCGGACGAGCTGGAGGCCATGCGGGAGGCGCAGCGCGCGCGCGGCGACAAGCCCCGCTACGACGGGCGCTGGCGCCCCGAGCCGGGCAAGGTGCTGCCACCGGTGCCCGCCGGCGTGCAGCCGGTGGTGCGCTTTCGCAATCCGGCAGATGGCGAAGTCACCTGGAACGACCTGGTCAAGGGGCCGATCACCATTGGCAACCGGGAGCTGGACGACCTGATCATTGCCCGCCCGGACGGCACTCCCACCTACAACTTCTGCGTGGTGGTGGACGACTGGGACATGCAGATCAGCCATGTCATCCGCGGCGACGACCATGTGAACAACACGCCGCGGCAGGTCAACATCCTGCGCGCGCTGGGTGCCGAACTGCCGCTGTACGGCCACGTGCCGATGATCCTCGGCCCGGACGGCGAGAAGCTGTCCAAGCGGCATGGCGCTGTGAGCGTGATGCAGTACCAGGAGGCCGGTTACCTGCCAGAGGCCATGATCAACTACCTGGCGCGCCTGGGCTGGAGCCATGGCGACGACGAGTTGTTCGACCGCGAGAAGCTGGTCCAGTGGTTCGATGGCCAGCACCTGGCCCGCAGCCCGGCGCAATGGGACGCCGCCAAGCTCAACTGGGTCAATGCGCAGTACCTGCGTGCGCTCGATGACGGCGCGCTGGCCGCGCTGGTGGCGCAGCAGTTGCAGCGCCACCATGCGCTGGATGCGGCAGACGAGCGACTGCCCCGCATCTGTGCGCTTTTCAAGGACCGCTGCGACACCACCGTGGCATTGGCGCAGTGGGCCGCCGGCTTCTATGCGCCTGTGCAGCCGCCCGCGGGCGAGCTGGAGAAACATGTGACGCCTACGGTATTGCCCGCCGTGCAGTTGCTGGCCGCCCGTCTCGCGGATTGTGCGTGGGACAAGGCAGCCATTGCCGCCTGCATCAAGCAGGTGCTGGCAGAGTGCAGCCTCAAGATGCCCCAACTGGCCATGGCGGTGCGGGTGTTGCTGCTGGGAACCAGCCAGACGCCTTCGCTCGATGCGGTGATCGAACTATTTCTGAAGGATGTCGTGGTTCGGCGGCTCGAAAGCGCCAATCTTTGAGGTTATACTTGGTGGCTCGGAAATCGACGGCGCCCCGCAAGCAGCGAAGTGTCCGGAGTTCGGGGGGTATAGCTCAGCTGGGAGAGCGCTTGCATGGCATGCAAGAGGTCAGCGGTTCGATCCCGCTTACCTCCACCACCGATTTTTGAAGGCGGGCTCGAAAGAGTCCACAGAGAGCTTGTAACGGAGTTCCAAGGCTTTGACCCCATCGTCTAGAGGCCTAGGACATCACCCTTTCACGGTGAGTACCGGGGTTCGAATCCCCGTGGGGTCGCCAGACACACTGCAAGGTGTCGAAGGCGCCAGTCGGTGACGGCTTGTCTGCAAGGGCAAGCGACTGGGTCCGCAAGGGCAGACGTCAGCTACCAGGAGTGGTAGTTCAGTTGGTTAGAATACCGGCCTGTCACGCCGGGGGTCGCGGGTTCGAGTCCCGTCCACTCCGCCATTTCTCCTCTGGAGGACCGTGAGAATATCGGTCTACCCCCCAAAGAACCCGCCTTAAATTTCGCGCCTGAAAAGGACGGAGTGATGTCTCGCGCGGCTTCGACGGCGAGTTGATTCAGCCATCGGCGCCACCGATGGCCCGCCATGCCATCAAATCGCCCCGTGGCAGCGTCCGGCGCCGCTGCCCCAATTGCCCACGCCACAGAGCCACGCGACCCCGCCAATCGAGTTCCCAAGGCGTCAGGTGGTCGGCAGTGGTGGAGTCGCTGGCAGGCCCCCCCAGGGCCCCCAGTTGCCGGCGGCGCCATGTCGAGGGTGGTCGTGCGAATCCTGCGAATCGTTTTTCAAAAGTCTTGAAAAGTCATTGACTCGGGATTCTGTAGGGTTTGAATCGGCAAGACTTTTGAACGGTTCAGCGCGCCAGACTCGTTGTGCAATGCCCAAGCTACACGGCAAAGTAGGAAAAGCTTCGTCGGGCGAGCCGACTTGTTGAACCGCCCACTGCGGACCCGCACGGTGGGTGGTGTGGGACGACAGTTGGAAGCCGTTGCGTACCCGATCGGGCTTCAATGCGCGAGTTGTTGGAAGGTTCCAAGCGCCTTGATTTGGGCCTTTAGTTTGCTATGGCTTGATGCAGCCTGATTGATGAGTTGTTGATCCATAGGATCATTTGCAGGAGGCGCTGGCTTTCCCAATCCAACGTAGGCGTTGAGGTAGTCAAGTAGTGTTTTGCGAAAGACACCAAGTTCAATTCGGTCTGCGTTAGACAAGAACATTTCTGCCTGCTCGACCGCCGCGCCTAGCGCGCGAATTTTGTCCAGAGTCTGTGTCGCTTGCTCTAGTGTCTTGAAGCGAGTTTCGATTGCACCTAGGGCGGCGATGTCGGTCCCGATTGGTGCCAACACCAATTCGAGCGCAATAAGTCTTTCGAACTCCACCTCCGAAAAGCGCAGGGCGATATTCTTGCGCAAGTCGCTTTGGGCTTTGACTGCTTCTGCCTGAGCAATCAATCCAACCTTGTATGCCTCCAGTTTTTGCTGGAAATCGTGCTTGACTTGCTCAAACTGAGGCAAAAGCGCAGATGCATGCTCCGCGTTATCACGAGCTAATTCCGCTTTCAAGCGTTCCAGATCCGCCGACAGCGAGCGCTGAAGCAGTTGCTTCCACTTCTCGCGAAACATAAAGCCCAACACTGTCAGTAACAGGGCGATCACTCCGGTTCCGCGTGCTATCCAATCGAGAAAGTCGGTCATGTGTTTTGCACCATGAAGGGACGTATGTCCTGTGAAGCCAAACAATCAGCGCATATTTGCCGCGTAGCCAGTAGAAACGAAGGGTACCTCCTACGGCAAATTAACCATGCTTGACTGAACCTTCGCAATCCGGTGGCCGGCGGCGATGGAATAGAAGTTGTTCTCCCGCGCCTTGCCGCGCGCTCAGATTATTGCCCGCAATTATTCGGTGGCGCGAGTTCTTTCGTTCCCGCTGGCGCGCACCATTGTTGCCGCGGTGCCGACACCCACGCGCCAACCATGGCCCGCCAGGCGCTCAGAATCGGCCTGTGGGCGCATCCGGCACCGCCGACCCACTCGACCCCGCCTATCGATTGCCCTATGCTTGCACGGGCATCGGGTGCGGGATTCCGGACATGGGGGGGGGACACCCCACGGGCTGGATGGATCGGGTCTCGGGGTGGTCGTGCGAGTCCTGCGCGAAAATTTCGAATCGTCTTGAAAGTCATTGAGTTGATATTCAATGTTGCCGGATTCCGACAATTCTGAATCGATTTCACGGCGACACTGGACGAATCAATTTCCGGCTACCGGGAAACATCATGCGAAAAGATCTCCTGATTCTCGCTACGCTGTGCGCGCTCGTGGGCCTACCTGCTGATGGCAATGCTCAGCCAGTTTATCGGTGCGGCAATGTCTACTCGAACAAGCCTGCTGACGGATGCGTGTTGGTTCCAGGCGGCAAGATCACAGTTGTCCAGCCGAAAACGACAGACTGTCCCCTTCCACCCGTCAAGCCGGGCCAGGAATGGTTGAACGAGACGTCAACTCCGGTGTCTGTGGTCGAATGCAGAAGCTTGACCGACCGGGCTCGAAACCAGGGTAAGGCCCTCACGGTGAGGCAACTTGAACAGGTCCGATCGGAATACGCACGCGACCGGAACTACTCACCCGATACGCTTTGGACCGCAATCAGTCGAACAAGCATGATGAAGAAAATCGATTGCATGATCGCAAATAGCGATATCAAGATGTGTACCTGTCTAGCTGAGGAACTGCCTGTTGACCTTGCCTATGTGAGCTATGTTCTCTTGGTCACTGTGCCTAAGCCATCGGACCTCAGCCACCTAAATTGGAAGCCCTTTGACCTGGAGCAGCTATACATTGATGTCAGGTCGGTGCGTGATATGTGCGTCGCACGAGATGAAACAACAATCGCAATGCCCGAGCACCGGCAGAAGAATTAACCGGCGGTCCTAAATGCTGTGGCTACTTGGAACAATATGCATCCTACTGTGCCTACTTGTTTTCATGGCAATGCGGATTTACGACAGGCTTTGGAAGGTGTTGGATAAAGCCGGCGCGATGCTGATAGTACTGGACGCGATAAGCGACGAGACCAGATCCTCACGTTCGCTCTTGGCTCTGATGAACGAGGAACCAGAGACAATCAGGACTCGGGACAGGAATCTAAAGCACCTGCAGGACATCCCGGAGATTCTGCGTCACGTGATGGCCCTGCGTGATTTGACCTACGGGCGTCGGGATACTGAGCATGACAAGCTCGGGGAATGGCCATCAGTGAGCCCCCAAGACGAACGAATCAGGGCGTATGGCAAGAGGCGATCGCGGTCGGCAGACGCGGTGTCCAATGGACCGAATCAATCGAGTGCTGATGAGGCGGCGCCCTGATCGGTCAGTCGCAGTCGAATTGCCTTGCTGTCCCTGTTTCGAAACGCTCTCAGGTTTGCTCGGCCACCGCGATCATCAGCAACGCAAAATTGCCCGATTACGCGCGTTCATCAATCGTCCGCTGCCGGGTGGCATCCAGTCGCCGTTGCGCATCTTCCATTGCTGCCGTCAGGTCGACATTGACGTGATTCATGGACAGGTCGAGCTTGTCCCCGTAGACCTGCCGGTACACCCGGGACGCGATCCATTTGCGGGTGTCCAGTCTCACCCTCAGATGCTGCACCCATGCCGACCGGCTGGCGGGGTCCAGGTCCTCGGGAATCGGGGTGTCGGCCAACTCGATCAGCTCCTCGGCAAGTAGCGCCGCCCTGTCCTCTACGGCCTGATCGTAGGCCTCGCGTAACAAGGGAGTCTCTCGCAGGTGCTTCTTTGCGAGTGCATAACTGGGCATCCCGGGATTCCGAAGGACCGATGCGAGCGACTGACCGTTGGCGATGCGCTCCAGGATTCCGGGCCATATTTCCTGTGGGTGGTATTTGACGATGTTCATGATCGGTGGAGCGTTCGAGGTTGCATAAATCTGATTCATTGAGTTTTCGATTTCCTCGGATTGATCGGGACCCCCGGACACCCCTATAGGGTGGTGTCCCGTCCCGTCCCGGTACCCGGAGCGGGACACGCCGGGACATGTCCCGCAAATGTCCCGCTTATCCCGCTACTCATTGAGATTCGATAAACATCGTCGGCAACTACAAGCCTTCCCAACTCGACCAGTTCTTGGCGCACTCGATTGAACGCTCGCCTCTTGCTGTCTGGGTTGTCGCCCGTGCTACGGCGGTAGAACTCCTCGCGCCACTGGTCGAGATGCGCATGCTCTTGCCTGTCGCCATCGTCGATATTTGCCGCTGCGGCCGTCATGAACGAGTCCATGCCGATCTGTTGCGTCGTTGTCAGGGGCTTGGACCTGACGCCACCCTGCGCGCCCTGGGTGTCTCCACGCCGGCACGCCTTCCCGCCTTCCCCAACATACCGACCTTTGCCGAGCAAGGCTTTCCTTCGCTCGCGGGTTCGCAGTGGCTGGGCCTGTCGGGTCCGAAAGGGCTCCCGGCGCCGATCGCACAGCGCTTGACCGCATTGGTGCCAGAGATCCTGGCAAAGCCGGACATTGCCGGCCGCTTGGTTGATCTTCAGACCCTGCCGCGCAAGGAGGCCGTGACTGGTGACGAGTTCGTCAAGCTCATCAAGGGCCAGATCTCGACTTGGACCACCGTGGCCAAGCGCGCCAAGGTGGAAGTGATCGTGTAAGCTCACCGCACCATGACCGAGGTTGACTTCGAGGAGATCACCAGCTACCAGCGCTACAAGCTGATGGCGAGCCTGATCGTTCCGAGGCCGATCGCCTTGGTCACCACGCTGGGAGAAAACGGCGTGGCCAATGCCGCGCCGTTTTCGATGTTCAACATGGTGGGCGAGGATCCGCCCATCCTGATGATCAGCATCAATCGCCTCGCCGATGGCCGCTTGAAGGACACTGCAGCCAACATATTGCGCAGCAAGGAGTTTGTGGTGCATATGTCCGACGAGCCGATGGCGGAGAAGATGCACGCCTGCGGCCACGCGTTCCCCTCCGATGTGAGCGAACTGACCGCCGTAGGCCTCTCGTCCGTCCCCTCGAGGACGGTTGCGCCGCCCCGCATTCTGGAGGCTCCCGTGGCCTTCGAGTGTGTGCTGCACGAAACACTGGCCACCGAAAGCCGCTATGTGTTCATCGGCCGCGTGAAGTGGCTGGTGGCGCGTGACGGCTTGATCGATACCGAGGCATGGCGCGTCAATCTGCGTGAATACAGCCCCATCGCGCGTTTTGGCGCGAGCTTCTACACCCGCACGACCGACCGCTTCGCGCTGACCGGCTCCGCCAGCGAGTCAGCGCCTGTGTTGAGCACCAGCATCGATCAGATCTAGCGCAAACCCTCTTCGGTCGCGGGGCTGTCCGGCTACTGGCCCGGAGCTGGAGGCGGTGCACCGGTTAAGCTTCAGCGCATGGATTCGCTAACCCAGATCGCACTCGGTTCCGCTGTCGGTGTCGCAGTCATGGGCCGGCGCACGGCGGTCTGGAAGGCAGCCCTTTGGGGGGCAGTGGGCGGTACGTTGCCAGACCTCGATGCCTTCATCGACCATGGCGACGCCATCCTCAACATGACGCGGCACCGCGCCGAGAGCCATTCGCTGATTTTCCTGACGCTCGGCGCCCCTCTGCTGGCGCTGGCGGCCGCCCGTGTGCATGGCGAAATGGCCTTGTTCCGGCGCTGGTGGCTGGCGCTCTGGCTGGTTCTGGTGACGCACCCGCTGCTGGACGCGATGACGGTCTACGGTACGCAGCTTCTGCAGCCCTTCACCGACCACCCGTATGCGGTGGGCAGCATGTTCATCATCGACCCGCTGTACACGCTGCCGCTCATCATCGGCGTCGTGGTGGCCCTGCGTCGGCCGGCCGGCCATGGACTGCGATGGAACCATGCCGGATTGGTGCTCAGCACCCTCTACCTGGGCTGGTCGTTCGCGGCGCAACAGCACGTCACGCACTTGGCACGTGTGTCGCTGCAACAGGCCGGCATCGACGCGCGGCAGGTGCTGGTGACACCAGCCCCCTTCAGCACCCTGCTGTGGCGTGTGGTGGCTGTCACGCCCACGCAGTATGTCGAGGGTTACCGCGGCCTGCTCGATGGCGACCCGCGCATCCTCTGGGTGCCGCGCGACCGCGGTGCCGACCTGTTCGCACGGCATCGCGAAGATGTCTCGGTGGCGCGTGTGGCCGCGTTCAGCAAGGGATTCTTCAGCCTCGTTGCCCAGGAGGGCCGCCTGTTCGTGACCGACCTGCGCATGGGCATGGAGCCCACCTACTTTTTCCGCTTCGATCTGGGCCCGTACAGCCCGCGCGCCGAGCGCCCGCCCGCAGCGGCGCAGACTGGCGCGCGGCCCGACCTGGGCATATTCCTGCCCTGGCTGGGCCGTCGCATGCTGGGCGAAACCCTGCCACCCCCCTATCTGCAGCTCAAATGACGCGCTCCAGCGCCACGCCCCGGCAGTCCATCTCGTAGTCCAGGTCGATGATCGGCGGGCGCACATGGTGCCAGGTGATGCCGCCGGCGTCGGCGCCCCGGGCGACGAGTTCGCTGGCCATGAAGGGGTGGATGTCGTGTTCGGTGTAGACCTGCGTGGCGGTCACATCGGCCCAGCTGTGCCCCAGCGCGGCCAGCCGGCGCTCCTGCTCGCCCAGTACCCAGCGCAGCTTCTGCAGCAGTCCGCTGGGTGACGTGTCGCCCTTGGCGATGATGTGGTCGCGGTAGTTGGCCCGGCCTTCGGGCACCTCGCCCGACCCCGCGATCACGAAGTCGGGTGCTGCTCCGGGCGCGGGCACGGTATAGCTGAACGCATGAAACCCTTCGGTGGCCGGCGCACGCACGACCGGTACCAGATTGCTGCGGGCGACCGGATTGATGTCGTCTCTGAACAGGCCCCACGCGCGCAGCGTCTGCACATACTGCGCGTTGAACGTCGCGAATTGTTCGTCGCTGAACTGTGCCGGCGAGCGCAGCTCACAGGCGCACAGGGCTGTGCGCGGCCTGCCGAGGCGCTCCAGGTGGGCCGCAATGGCCTCGAAGCCTTCTGCCATCGGCAGCACCGTGTGGAGCCGGACGCGTTCGATCGCCATGCCCGGGAACGATTGCACACCGGCCGAGTAGGGGAACACGCCGCGGATGAAGCAGTATCCGCCGTCGGTGAAGGGAAGAACGTCGCTCATTGTCGTCAGGTCTCCTTGGGCGTCAGCGCCTGGACTGGGTGTGGGCCAACACCTCGGTATGGTAGCCCGCAGCCACGTCCGCGTTGATCTTGCTGTCGATCAGTATCGGCCCATCGGGCTGCGCCAGCAATGGCGCGAGGTCGCGCAGTTCCAGGACCGATCGTACCGTCCAGGCCTGGAATCCGGTGGACTGTGCCAGAGGTGCGAAGTCGAAGTCTGCAAAGAGCGACCGGGCGACAGGCATCGGGCGCAGGCGCAGGTAGTGCAGCTCGGCGCCATAGGCGCAGTCGTTGAGGACCACCACGATCAGCGGGCGGCGGGCGCGGTTGAGGATGGCGGCGGCGGCGTCCAGCGCCGCACGGCGCGCCGGTTGGCGGGCGGGCGTGGCCGGGGCACCGGCGGGCTTCTGGTGGTCCAGGTCCATCGGGTAGGGCAGCAGGGCTGTCTGGACGTCGGCGGGCAACAGCAGGCAGGCGCAACCAGGTTGCTCCGACGCGCGGATGGCGCTGTCGAGGCTGTCCAGCACTCCTGCAGCATGTCCGGCTACCAGGGTCCGCAGTCCGGCGGCCTCGAACACCCCCAGCGTGTTGAAGGCCTTGGAGTCGGGTGCGTTCGACGGCGCCATCGGAGTGGCACCGAAGATCAGCAGCACGCGTGATCCCGCGCGGTGGGCGTACATCGCGCCATGCAGCGCATTCGCGGTGGCGGGCCCGCGACCGATGACGGCGATTCCCAGTCGGCCCGAGGCGGCGGCATAACCCTCGGCCATCGCGATGGCGGTGTTCTCGTGACGCGCCGCATGAAAACGCACGCCGATCGCATCCAGCGTGGCGACGAACAGGGCCGTGTCGTCGCTCATCAGGCCGAAGACATCCGTGTGGCCACGGCGCTGCAGTTCCAGGGCCAGGGCTTCGTAGGCCGGTCGCAGGCGGGAAGGCGGGTCGGGGTGGTGCATCGTGCTCGGCCGCCTGAAGGTACTCTGCCGGTCTACCTCTGTTTGAGTCGGCAATTTACCGGTCGGCGGCGTCTTTCCCATTCGGGCTAACCCCAATACTGTTTAATTAACATCCGATCACCTCGACGACCGTCGGCGCGATCTGGTGCAGCGGTTGCCCGCGACAGCGCAGGTTGAAGTTGCTCATCTTGCGCTTGACCCCTCTGGGGTTGGTTTTG